>Ga0208971_1000442_pt1 | contig 29512 bp, 30 predicted proteins | sample AOAMet1_18_M0_10_2_FD_188229 | JGI IMG/M metagenome (GOLD analysis project Ga0208971, IMG submission 188229) | Ammonia-oxidizing marine microbial communities from Monterey Bay, California, USA - CAN11_18_M0_10 (SPAdes) | ecosystem: Environmental > Aquatic > Marine > Intertidal zone | place...
CCCTGCCCATGTTTTTGAATGTGAACAGGACGCTTTTGAAGCCGTGCAAAACCGTGACTACAAAGAAGGCGAAGTATTCGTCATTCGGAACGAAGGCCCATCAGGTGGCCCTGGCATGCGTGAAATGTTGGCAACGACCGCCGCCCTTTCTGGTCAAGGCATGGGTAAAAAGATCGCCCTGATTACAGATGGTCGCTTTTCTGGTGCAACACGTGGTTTCTGTGTTGGTCACGTTGGACCAGAGGCGGCTCATGGTGGCCCGATTGCGTTGGTTGAAAATGGTGACATCATCACCATCAATGCAATTGAAGGCGAAATTTCGGTTAATTTGACTGATGATGAGTTGGCTGAACGTAAGACAAACTGGAAAGGACCACGCGAAACGATCTATGCGTCTGGTGCTTTGTGGAAATACAGTCAGCAAGTTGGCGAAGTATACAAGGGTGCTGTTACCCATCCAGGTGGCAAAGCCGAAAAACACGTTTACATGGATTTGTAATTGTTGAAACGAAACCTCGTTTTATTTGGGGCCTTATTGGCCTCACTTACCCTCGCCGGCTGCGGCGGGGGACCGACGTTTATGCGCAATGGCGGCAGCGATCTGAACGGTGGTGCGCGTGCTGATCGACTGCCAAATCGTGCGGCTCCTTTTACCACGACGGTAAGTAGTGGCGAAGTTGTCGTTGATGGCCCAACAGGGTTTTGTATCGATAGATCTGCAACCAAAGATGCGGACCTAAATTCATTCGTATTGCTTGGAAATTGTGCATCATTATCAAATGCTCGTATCAATGAAAGTAGCAACACAAAGGCGATGTTAACGGCATCGCTTTCCCAATCAGCAGATGGCGAGGCCGCGCGTTTGGATGGCACAGCACTTTCATCATTCTTTAAAAGCGACGCTGGACGGAATTCATTGGCACGCGAACACACGGATGGTGTGGTTTCGGTGAATGAAACTTTTTTCCAAGATGATATTTTTTATATTTATCCAAGTGATGGTGGTTCAACGGCGCGCGACTTAGACACAAGTTATTGGCGTGCGATCTTGGTCATCAAAGGTCGATTAACCAGTTTGACGGTTCAGGATTTTGCCAGCAAAAAAATGAGTGATGCTAACGGGTTAGATCTTTTGCAAGAGTTTGTAGCAGTTATGCGTGCGGCGAATGGTGGTGATCCGGCACCTTTGAAAGCGCCTGTTGCTGTGGCTGCAAAACCTAAATTTGTTGCACCAAAATCGAACCGCCGCTTGGTAGGTGTGGGATTGCTGCGACGAATTTTGCAATAATAGTTAGACTCTCTTCAGGTCTATTGTTTATCAAGTGGAAACAATTGACTATGAGAAACTATGTTCGACTTTGCCAAAGACATCATATCGCGAATCCGCCACAAGCGCATGCTGACAGCATGGGCAAAGGTGTTGAACAGCGCGAGTGAATTAGATTTCCAGACACTTCGTAAAATGCGCAGCGTGGGGCAACAACAGCGTCGTCTTATTGGTCAGTTTATATTCAAAGCCGATAGTCGCCTAACGATGCCTTACATTGGTACGAAAGCGATGCGTAGGCCGCTTCACTGTGATTGGGCTTATCGCCCCGAAATCTGGTCGGGTCCGTTGCCAAAAATCGGGATGGCCGCAGTAGAGACACAGACCAAAGTGGGCAATGAGGCAACCATTTTCCACGATTGCCGCATTTCTGAAATGACCTATCGTCAGATCAGAAACACACGCGAAACAGATCTGTCGCCCTTTGCACTTCGTATGGATATTTTTCGCTTTGATGGTGGATTTCTGTCCGTGGTAATCGAAGTGCCCAAAGAAGCGGCGCAGGACCTGAAACTTAACCACATTATCCGTGTTGAAACCCTTGTGGAAATGGAAAAACCACTGGAAATTTTTGCACGTTTGAACATCAAGCACGGTCCGAACACAGAACAAATCGTTCGCGAAATGCCACTGAGTGACGAAGAAGTTAATATGGAATTTGACTTGGCATATACGAAAATCAATGAAAAACGGGTCGAACGTATTTGGCTGGATTTGATTTTTGAAGGCCCAGAAATGAACCAAGTAATCCTGCGGGATTTGACCCTGACGCGGCGACCGCGTTCGGAACTGTAAGGGGCGAGGATTATGGCAGGCACAGTAACACTTACCAAACGGCGTTTGATTGCGGGCACTTGGCATGGCGTCATTAGCGCCAAAGACATGGGAAACTATGAACCCGATTTGTCCGTGACCCATCTGGAAACACCGCTCAAAGATGTTAACGTTCGCCCCACCGACAAACAAGGTGAATGGAATGTGGATATCCCCGTGCCAGCCTCAATGTTGGCGGATGGTGTGCAAACAGTCGTTATACGGGACAAGACACTTGGCGAAACGCTCTACAGTTTCACCATTGTCACGGGCGAGCCGCTAGAGGATGACATTCGCGGTGAAATCACCTTGCTGCGCGAAGAGCTTGATATGCTAAAACGCGCGTTTCGTCGGCATTGTTTGGAAACGGGCGCGAACTGACGTCAGGTTTGGGGGTGACATTCCCTTCTCGTTCAGGTCAATTTGGCGCGTTGAAGGAGAAAAACATGTCACATTACCCCTTAATGCTGTCACCGCTTGACCTTGGATTTACCACGTTAAAAAATCGTGTGTTGATGGGATCAATGCACACGGGGCTTGAGGAAACTCAGGATTGGAACCGTGTTGCGGAATTTTATGCTGAACGCGCGCGGGCTGATGTGGGTCTGATCGTGACGGGTGGAATCGCCCCGAATGAAGAAGGTGCGGTTTTACCCGGTGCTTCTGGCATGTTGAATGATCAAGATGTGGCCAATCACCGGATTGTTACAGACCGGGTTCACGAAGCGGGCGGTAAAATCGCGATGCAAATTTTGCATGCAGGGCGTTATGCTTATAGCCCGAAATGCGTGGCACCTTCACCGATAAAATCACCTATTTCACCTTTCCCGCCCGCTGAATTGGATGATGCTGGGATTGAAAAGCAAATCTCAGATATGGTCTCCGCCGCCGTGCGTGCACAAGCGGCTGGTTATGATGGTGTGGAAGTTATGGGATCGGAAGGGTATTTTTTAAACCAGTTCCTAGTAACCCATACCAACAAACGCACCGATAAATGGGGCGGTTCTTATGAAAACCGTATGCGCCTGCCTGTCGAAGTTGTGCGCCGTGTTCGTGAGGCCGTTGGCGAAAAATTCATCCTGGTTTATCGACTTTCAATGATTGATCTTATTCCAAATGGATCAACCACAGCCGAGGTTATCCAATTGGCCAAGGCGGTTGAGGTTGCGGGTGCCACAATCTTTAATACTGGCATTGGATGGCACGAGGCACGCGTGCCGACGATTGCCACATCGGTGCCGCGGCGTGGTTTCACGTGGGTTACCAAAAAAATGATGGGTCATGTCAATATTCCGATTATCACGTCCAATCGCATAAACATGCCTGATGTTGCGGAATCTGTTTTGGAAGATGGCTGTGCGGACATGGTTTCTATGGCAAGACCGTTTTTGGCCGATGCGGAATTTGTGAAAAAGGCCGCCGAGGGGAATGCTGCAAAAATTGCACCCTGTATTGCGTGTAACCAAGCCTGCCTTGATCACACTTTTGCGGGTAAATTAACAACCTGTTTGGTCAATCCAAGGGCGTGTAATGAAACTGAACTGGTGTATGAGCCAGCAGAGACACCCAAAACGGTCGCAATTGTTGGCGCTGGGCCTGCTGGCTTATCCACTGCAATGGTCGCGGCCGAACGTGGGCACAAGGTGACCTTATTTGATCAAGCGGATAAAATCGGTGGTCAATTGAACATGGCCAAAATGGTACCCGGCAAAGAAGAATTTCACGGTTTGGTTGCATGGTATGAAACCATGATTGCCGAGGCTGACATTGATCTAAGACTTGGCGTGTATGTTGCTGCCACGGATCTGTCTGAATTTGACGAGGTGATTGTCGCTACAGGTGTTATGCCACGCGACACTGGGATCGACGGGCAAAACGGCAAAAATGTACTCTCTTATATAGACGTTCTGCGTGGGGGTGCCAAAGTTGGCAAAAATGTTGCCATCGTTGGGGCAGGGGGTATCGGTTTTGATGTCGCCGAATATCTTGTGCACCAAGGCGAAAGTCCGACCGAAAACATTGATCAATGGCGCGAAGAATGGGGCGTGGGTGATCCAGAACAAACGCGCGGTGGTTTGGCCGTAGAAGGTAAACAGCCCGAAGCACCGGCGCGGCAGGTCACTTTGTTGCAACGCAAAGCCGAAAAACCGGGCAAGCGACTGGGTAAAACAACCGGTTGGATTCACCGCATGGCCTTGCAGATGAAAGACGTGAAAATGATGGCCGGCGTGAATTACGAAAAGATCGACGACGAGGGCATCCACATTTCCTATGGCGAGGCCCGTGAGCGGCCAACGGTCATTGCGGTGGACACAGTTGTTATGTGCGCTGGTCAGGTACCAGAACGCAGTTTGGCTGATGATCTGGCTGCCATTGGTATCACAGCCCATGTAATCGGCGGTGCAGATGTGGCAAGTGAATTGGACGCCAAGCGGGCGATCAATCAAGGATCGCGTTTAGCGGCATCGCTTTAGGTTTCATAACCACGAGGGGGGCAGATGACGGAAATACAGAACCTGCCACGTGCGTTGCAATTCATGGTCGCCGCCAGTGCATTGGTCGCCGTCACAACTTTGCTTGCCAAATATCTTGGAACTCCCACGGGTGGCGATCTGGTTATTCACCCCTTTCAGCAAAGTGCGGGGCGTTATGTCTTTGCGTTCTTTGCAATCCTGTGTGTTGTGGTGGCCGCCTCTTTTACGCCAAAGACACGATTGAAACTTACACCAATTCATTGGCGACTACATATTTTGCGTTCAACGTTGGGTGGCCTTGGCGTAACTTGCATTTTCGCGGCGGCATCCCGTATGCCGCTGGCCGATGCAACGGCGATCAGTTTTCTTAACCCCATCGTGACAATGGCCTTGGCTGCGATAATGTTGGGGGAAAGCGTTGGCATAAAGAAGTGGGTCGCGGCCGGACTTGCCCTGACAGGTGCCATGATAATCCTTCGCCCGGGCACATCTGCGTTTCAAATGGCGGGGCTGTTGGCCTTGGCCGCGGCGTTTCTAACTGGTTTTGAGGCGATCATTGTTAAGAAACTGTCGCGTGTCGAAGGAACACTTCAAATATTGCTGGTCAACAATGCGATTGCTTCTATTGGTGTTCTGTTCATTGCCATGTGGTTTTGGGTGGCACCATCAGCTGCACAGTGGGGGGCGCTGATTGCGCTGGGCTTTGTAATGGTTACGGCACAAGCATTCTTTCTTAGTTCCATGCGCCGCGCTGACGCCAGTTTTGTTATGCCCGTGTTTTATTCAGTTCTTGTATTTGTTGTTATCTATGATTTTGCGTTGTTTGGCGCGTGGCCCAGTATATTTGCGGTTCTTGGTTCAGGCTTTATCTTTCTAGGGGCAATGCTGTTGCTTAAAACTGGGAAACAATAGATTCAAAATTGTTCATAATTTTAAACCAATAGTAGAATGCCCCAATTTGGTTTCGTGGCCTGATTTAATCAAATCATAGGGTAATATGCTGAAAATAAACAATTTTGAATGTGGAAACCGATTGTTTCATCGTTTCCGTGCCTTAAACGATCCCTGTTAAAACCCTGCATTTGTCCAAGGGCTGTCCCATTCCTGCCCGATTTCAAACCTAAACATTTCCCATGACGAGTGGTCGAAAGACTTAAAAACGTACCTGTAAATAGTGAGTATTAGTTATGGACAGACTTAAAGAAATGGAAGCCTTCGCGACTGTGGTCGATCAGGGGGGCTTTACTGATGCGGCCAAGAAAATGGGAATTTCCAAATCCGCAGTATCAAAATACCTTTCATCTTTAGAAGCACGCCTTGGCGCCCGGTTATTAAACCGTACAACCCGCCGCGTATCCCCTACCGAAATTGGGTTGGTTTATTATGACCGCGCCCGTCGAGTTTTGAATGACGCAGGCGAGGCCGATAGTTTGGTCACGTCAATGCAATCCGCGCCATCCGGCCCGCTGCGCGTATCTGTTGCCACCGATTTTGGTGTCAATCACATGTCACCCATTATCGGTGATTTCCTATCCGAATATCCTGACATTACATTTAACATGGTTTTGAATAACCGTTTCGTTGAACTGATCAGCGAAGGTTTTGATATGGCCATCCGCGTTGGTGAAATGGAAGATAGCAGCCTGCGCAGCCGTAAAATTGCAGTAACACGCAAACGGATGATCGCAAGCCCAGAATATTTCGAAAAATATGGACGTCCGGAAAAAATTGACGACCTGAACGACCATATGTTGTTGCATTATTCCAATCAATCCAACGGCAACGTCTGGAAATTGACTGCCCCTTCTGGCGAAAAACGCCACGTGCGTTCAGCCGGTTGGTTGACGGTGAATGATGGTCAATCGTTACTAAACGCAGCTAAATCTGGCCTTGGCATCGCGTATCTACCTGGCTTTCTTTACAGTGATGCTTTGGCGCGCGGTGAAGTGGTTGAGGCTATGCCTGATCTTCCAGAAGAAACAGTTGGCATCTATGCCGTTTATCCCCCAGGCCGTTTCACACAGCCAAAGGTTCGCGCATTGATCGATTTTTTGGTCGCGCACTTTAACCAATGCGGTCCTTTGTAAAAACTGTCGTCATAAATCAGTTACGTTCAGCGGGTTGTTGTCATAATGGCGACAACCCGTCTGTTTTTCTGACGACCTTCATCGGTGTCATTGCTGGCCCGAGGCGCGAGAAATCCAACGCCTTTCGCCGATAGTCGATCCGCCGATATTTCGTATTGTTCAACCATGCGCGTCATCACAGAGATCGCTCGTTTTTCCGAAATGGCAATGTTGACTTCGAGCGCACCAACGGCGTCGGTATGCCCAACCAAAATCGCTTTCTTTTCGGGGTTCTCTTTCAGCAGAGCCGCCAGATTTTCAAGGCTCGCGTAGTCACCTGCAGTAAGGTCGGCTGATCCAGGTTGAAACAACAAATCTTCTAGAACCAAGACACCATCATCGCTAACTGTGGACACTGGCGTTTCAGTTTTTGGTGATACTGGATCGGGGGTCAAAACACTTGGCGTTTCTTCAGTCGGGGTGATGTTCGTAATTTGCAAAAAGCCAGCTTCTGCATTTTTGCTAACCAAAATACTGACATACGACGGATAGGTTTCACCCTCTTTTTGAGCGGATAAGTAAAGATAATCCCCCAAATTCACATGCATGTCGGGTTCGCTTATCACATTAATATTAAAGCGAAAGTCAAATCCGCCACAGTCACTATCTTTGCATTCAAATAGAATATCCCAACCCTGAGTTGCCAGTTGGTTTTTCAACCCGCTGAGGGTTTGGCTGGTACTGTGATTTCGTCCTGCAACACGCCATGAACGTCGTGATATGTTCCCGTCCGCCCAGATTTTTGGGACTTCACCAAAGGCAAACGGACCAATTGGCAAAGGCAGAGATGTGTCTTTAGCGGTTTCACTTGCCATCCTTTTTGCCTGCGCAGGCAGTTCAAGTTCCTGCGCGAAAATGGGTGTCGCCAAAGCGGTGACACAGAAAAGGAAGGCGTATCTATTCATCGACTTTTCGCGTGGTATTCTGAATTTGGACGCATATCCGTGGCAGAGGCCATGCGGTTTGTCATGTTATAAAATCCAGCAATGGCCGCAATGTCCCAGATGTCACGATCAGTAAATTCATGTGCGCGTAAAACATCGCGATCGCTTTCTTCAATGCGATAACTGGCTTCGGTCATCAACACGGCAAAATCAAGCATAGCGCGTTGGCGGGGCGTCAATGGTGCAGTCCGGTAATTCATCACCAGCATTTCGCCCAATTCTGGATTGCCAGAGAGTTCACGAACGGCTTGGCCATGGGCGACAAGGCAATAAAAACAGCGATTTACCGCAGACACAGCCACAGCAATCATTTCACGCTCAAGCTTAGACAGTGCGCTGTCGCCTAGCATCAGATCGTTATACATTGCCGAAAAAGCATTCAATTTGTCGACGTCAAAGGCATAAGCCTGCAAGACATTTGGAACGAGCCCTAGTTTTTCCTGACATATATCGAAAAACTTCTGTGTTCCGGCAGGCAGCGGATCGACAGCAGGCAAATTTAACGCGGTTGGAAGGTTTTTCGTCATCTTGGGATTTCCTTGGTCTGGTCCTGTTTAATTCTATAATGATAATTCCCAACACGCGCCATGTTCAGGTTTTGATAAAGGCGATTTGACCCAGTATTATCGGTTGTTGTGACCAGGGTCATGAATTTCGCGCCGCGATCAGCCGCCCAACGTGCCGCATGCGCCATCATTTTTGCCGCAACCCCTTGGCGACGAAAACCTTCGGCGACTTCTACCGCGTGAACCATGGCACAACCTTGATCAATCGCAAGATAAAGCACGCCGGCGGGATGGTCATTTACACGCCCATGAAGCGTGGTTTTGATGCAATCTGCACGTTCCATTACGGCAATACGACCAGAACCAATACCCCCGCTTTCCCAAATTTCGCAAGAAATCGCCAACGGCGGAAAAGAGGCGATTCCAGTCAGCCGATCAGGTAGGTTTTCGGCCATCGGTTCGATTGGCGCGGCATATAAAACCACAGGATCAATGATCTGATAGCCTTGATCATTTAAGATGTGATCCAATTCTTGATCGTTGTCGCGAATTTGAAACAAGGCGGGTTGCCCAAGTTTTTCCATGGCAACTTCGGCGGATCTGACATCGCTTGGTTCTATATTATGCTCTGCGGTTGCGGCGCTGACCCGTTTGCCACCCCCGTTTCCATTACGAATTGTCCATGGCCCAACTGTTTCAAATCCCGCAGCTGGCCATGTTTTTTCGATCACCTCATACAAGGTTTCTGCTGTTGGCAGCATCAAATCGCCTCAGGAAAAACAGCGCGAAGGGCGGCTTCTGCTTGGGAAATTACGTCGCTGTTGGTACCACGAAACACGATGTTTGCGCCGTATTTTCCATCGATATTAAAGGGATATGAACCAATCGAAACACTGGGATAAGCATTTGCAATTTCACCTAAGGGTCCAGCGATGTCGCCTTCGCCACGATCCAATCTTACGGAAACTGATTGCAAAGGGGCACCGCCTGTCAAGGTCGGAAGGACACTTGCAACCATCGCCTCAAAAACGGAAGGCACACCGGCCATAACATGAACGTTTTTCAATGTGAAACCAGGGGCCGTGGAAACTGGGTTATCAATCAGCGTCGCGCCATCAGGAATACGGGCCATACGCATACGAGCGGCGTTAAACTCACGACCAGTTTTTTCATACATGTCTGCCAGCAGTGCACGTGCATCATCGCGAACATCGATGTGGGTATCGAAAGCAGCGGCAATACAATCTGCCGTTATGTCGTCGTGTGTCGGCCCAATGCCGCCTGACGTGAAAACATTGTCATAGGTTGCTGACAGCCCCTTAACCGCTGAAATGATGTTATCAGCCTCATCTGCAACAACGCGCACCTCGGCAAGGTCGATACCTTGGGCGGTTAACTGTTTAGCCAAATAATGCATATTTGAGTCACGCGTTCGACCCGAAAGGATTTCATCACCTATGACGATCATTGCGGCTGTTGGATTTGGCATTTCTAACCCCTTCTTGAGCGTTGCTTAGAACTTGTATAAATCCCTGTCATGCGCTTTCAAACCCCCCTTATTCCCGCAACGCTAATCCGCCGATACAAACGTTTTCTGGCGGATGTCCGTCTTGATGACGGGCGCGAGGTCACAGCACACTGTGCAAACCCAGGTAAAATGATCGGATTGAACATGCCAGGGCTGAAAATTTGGGTAGAGCCCAATGATGATCCAAAGCGAAAGCTAAATTATTCTTGGCGCCTTGCGTCGCTTGATGATGGCTCGATGGTGGGTATTGATACCAGTTTGCCAAATAAATTGGTTGATGAAGGCTTAGCAAAAAAATTGGTTAAACCGTTGGCCGATTATCCGGATGTGCGCCGCGAGGTTCCTTATGGCGACAAATCTAGAGTCGATTTTTTGTTGCAAGGTGTTGGTAAGCCGGACGTTTACCTTGAGATAAAAAATGCCCACCTGCGACGAACAGATGATTGGGCAGAATTTCCCGACAGCGTCACTGCACGTGGGGCAAGGCATATGGATGAGCTGGCGGAAATGGTGGCGCAGGGCCATCGCGCCGTGGTTTTGTTCGTCGTTCAGCACACAGGGTGTAACCGTTTCCGCGTGTCTGGTGATCTTGACACAAATTACGCCGCGGCATTTGAGGCGGCACGCGCTGTTGGGGTTGAAGTCCTCGTTTATGACACCATAATCGACACTGAAACTGTGGTGTTGGGAAAAGAGATCCCGCTTGGCTCGACATTGCAAGCCTAGGCTTGTATCACGCCGCAAGCCTTACATTTACTTTGACAAAGCCGGAATCGCGCCATGCAAACCAGTCCCAAAACCCGCATCACCAGAGATGGCATTAAGTTATATAATCCTGAAGATTTTGCAGGGATGCACAAGGCGGGTGCTTTGGCTGCGAGAATTTTGGATGATGTAGCAGCTTTGGTTGTGGTGGGCGTAACAACTGCGGCTTTGGATGATTTTATCCGACTAGAGGTTGAGGCCGCTGGCGCAACCTCTGCCACCATTGGTTACAAAGGCTATCAGCACGCCAGCTGTATCTCGATCAACCATGTTGTTTGCCACGGCATTCCGGGTGAAAAGAAACTGAAAGACGGCGATATCGTCAATATTGATGTCACTGTGATTGTCGATGGTTGGTTTGGCGATACCAGCCGTATGTATGTTGCGGGAAAACTGTCGCGCAAAACCGAACGCCTTATCCAAGTCACCCATGACGCCCTATTTAAAGGGATCGATCAGGTAAAACCGGGCAATACCTTTGGCGACATTGGGCACGCAATTCAATCTTTCGTTGAGGCACAGCGTATGTCGGTTGTTCGCGATTTTTGTGGTCACGGCTTGGGTCAAGTATTTCACGCGCCGCCAAATGTTTTGCACTATGGCCGCGCAGGCACAGGACCTGTGTTAGAAGAGGGGATGTTCTTTACGATCGAGCCGATGGTTAATCTGGGACGTCCTGAAACCAAGGTGCTTGCCGATGATTGGACAGCCGTGACGCGGGATAAATCCCTGTCAGCACAGTTTGAGCATTCCGTAGGTGTAACAGCAGAAGGCGTTGAAATTTTCACCAATTCGCCTGCTGGAAAATATCATCCAACGTGGGGCTAAGGCCCCCAGCGTAAAATCGAAATTACCGTATCGCCGTAACGCCGATCATCCAGCAAGGTTAGTCCTTTGGGTGGGGATATCTTGGCGCTTTCTTCCCAAATGACTAGGGCATCTACGGCCAACCAATCGTTGGCAATTGCTGATTTCAGTGCGCGCTCACCCATAGATTTTGCGTAAGGTGGATCAAGAAAAACCAAATCATAGGGCGCATCTGGATTTGGGCTTAACTTTGTGGCATCTCGGCGGTGTAGTTTCGTGTTGTCCGCTGCATGGCAAATATTAATGTTCTCACGAATCAAAGCCGTGGATTTGGCACCATTTTCCACGAACGTCACAGTTGCGGCCCCACGAGACAGCGCCTCCAATCCCAATGCGCCTGTGCCTGCGAATAAATCCAACACACGGGCGCCAATGATAGGGTTTCCAAAGCGCCCGCCAGTCAGCTGATTGAACAGGCTCTCTCGTACGCGATCTTGCGTTGGCCGAAGGTGGGCGGCGCTATCGCCTTTCCCCACAGAAGCCAGTCGTCGCCCGCGAAAATCGCCTGCAATGATCCTCACATCAAGGCCTTAAGATCAGTTGCAGGATCACCGACTTGTGCGGGTGTTGGGGATTTCCCCGCTTCGATCATGCGTTTGCCGATCATATAAGGGCGTGGGTCATTCATGGCATCAACCGCCAACAATTGATCACCTTTGAAATACCAAACGGATTGCGAACCTTCTTTGTCACCTTTACGTACGACCGTTTGATCATAGCCAGTATTCAAACCCGCGATTTGTAGTTTTGTGTCATATTGATCCGACCAAAACCACGGTTTTGGGACGTATGCGGTTGGTTCTCCCAGCATATTGGCGGCAATTTGTTCAGCCTGATCAATAGCGTTTTGAACACTTTCCAGACGGATGCGATTGCCTTGATATGGAAAAGACGCACAATCACCTGCAGACCAAATAGTGGGATCAGACGTTTGCCCAAATTCATTTACCGCAATGCCGTTATCCAATGTGACCCCTGCCATTTCAGCCAAGGAATGGTTCGGTGTCACACCAACGCCAACAATGGCAAAATCAACAGCCAGCATAGTGCCGTCAGATAATTCTGCACCAGAAACGCGACCTTCGCCTGTCAGGCGTGTTAGCCCCGTTTTTTCAAGTATTGTCACGTCATTTTGCGCATGCAAATCACGAAAGTAGTCAGATGTTTCTGGCGCCGCGACGCGTTGCAAAATGCGATCTGCCATTTCGATGACCGTGACAGCTACACCCATTTTGCGGGCAACCGCAGCGGCCTCTAATCCAATATAACCGCCGCCAACAATCAATGCTTTTGCGCCGTCTTTGACGTCATTGGCCATGGCATCAACATCAGCCAATGTTCGTACTACATGAACACCTTCAAGCGTACCGCCGATGGCGGCGGGCAGCTGACGAGGCGTTGATCCTGTGGTGATTGCCAATTGATCATAGGTTAGGGTTTCGCCGCCAACCGTGATTGTTTTTGCGTCTGCATCAATGGCCGTAACAGGATTTCCCAATTTTAATTCGATGTTGTGATCGCTGTAAAACTGTTCGGGTCGTAAATACAATCGTTCTAATGCCATTTCACCAAGTAAATACTTCTTTGACAAAGGTGGGCGCTGGTATGGTGGAACTGGTTCTTCGCCAACTAAGGTGATTTTACCTTCAAACCCAAGGTTGCGGAGTTTGACGACCATTGATGATCCGGCCTGACCAGCCCCAACAACAATTATATGTGACATGCCTTTACCCTTCTGGTGCTTTACGCTTTGGCTCCGTATATCGGAGTTCAAACATTATGGGAACGAAAGAAGGATCACAGAATGACACTTTCTGTTGGGGATACTCTACCAAACGCGACATTGCGATATTTTGGCGACGATGGGCCAGCAACGCGGAGCATTGAAGAAATTACGAAAGGTCGAAAAGTTGTAATTTTTGGTCTGCCGGGTGCCTATACGCGCACGTGTTCTGCTGCGCATGTCCCAAGTTTTATTCGGACCAAAGATCAATTCGATGCCAAAGGCATCGATGAGGTGATTTGTGTTTCTGTAAATGATGTATTTGTAATGCAATCTTGGGGCATTGATACCGGTGCAACAGAGGTTGGAATTACCATGTTGGCCGATCCGGTCGCAGAATTCACCAAGGCGATTGATATGCTGTTCACAGGCGAGCCTGTGGGCCTGATCGATCGCTGTAAGCGGTTCTCACTTGTGGCTGAGGATGGTGTTGTGACGGTTTATCATGAAGAAACTGAAAAAGGTGGATGTACGATTTCCAGCGGTGAGGATCTTTTAGCCGCGATTTAAGGGGTTTTTTGTCATGGCGGCCGGATAATTTCGTGCCGCCGTGATTTCGCTTATATCCAACCGACACGCCTTATCGCGTTTCTAATTCTGTCTTCGGCATCTGGTTTACTGGCATGTATCGATTTGTGCCGAAGGAACCACCAAATATAAGCATCAAAATCGGGATTTAAATTCGCCACTTGGTTTATTGCGGCCTCTGGCCCCAATTCATGAACGTTTGCGGCAATGTGATGAAAATTGACGCGGCCAAATAAAACGACGGGCTTTTTGAAAAAATATCCGGAAAATGCTGCGGCAGAATTTTGCGTGGCGACATAATCACAACCTTGCAGCCATATTTCCATATTACCCTTCGAAACCCTTAGGCGGGAATGATGTGCTTCTAGATCAGAAAGCGCATTGAGTTCTTCAATTGAATAGGTTTCTTTGGGATGCAGTGTTGCAACAACCTCCCTAGTTTTATCGAATTCAAGAACTTGTTTGATCATCGTTATCGGATCACAACTTTGAAACGATCGTTGGCTTAGCAGTCGTCCCTGCAAAGGCACATAGACGAACCCTTGATGACTAATGTTTCTTGCCTTGTCTCCAAATTGCTTTTGGCGCCAAAAATTTGCGAATGATGTTGCTTCATCTTTAGGAATACAACGGGCATCAAATTTATCCTCAGCCGTTGACCATTGCCATCTATTTGCTGTCGTTTCGATGTTCCAAAACGGATAGAAATAATTTGGCCTAATAGTCACGCCGTTGCGATTTGTCGGTTCTTTCATGTAAAAAACGGCGTGCCCTTTGCGGGTCATTGATTGAACTTGTTCGCTTAAACTGTTGTCGCAAAAATCAACGCTGAAGTTTTCAGTTTCTAGTACGGCCGCGAATTTTGAGATAAAATTCTGTTTCCCCTCAACAACACTTTTTCGATGCTTTTCGCTAAGGTAAAATCGAACGACTTTGTTTTCATCCACGGGGGTATCTTTTTTCTGGGCCTGTATTTCACCTGAATATACGAATATGCAGGTTTTAAGAATAGGGGGAAGTTTATTTGTTGGTATACGAAACCTTTGCTGCTGGAAAAGGTTCTTTGCATTGATTGATACTGCCTTTATTCACCGTAGGGCTGAAAATAACGTTGGTGATTTTGCCTGTACGCCTGGAAACTATTTTGATTTAGGGCGGCATGAATTTTTTGGTTTCACGCAAGAGGTTCCGTCCTGCAATCTCGCGGTTCTTGGTGGCGGGCAGGTGTTTCGAGACGTTGTTAATTCTACGATCTATAATCTAGGCCGCGCTAAAAAGCGCGTGGTTTGGGGCGTAGGAATTTCGCCGAAAGATCGTGCATCGGTCGGGTATGACTTGGTTGAGGGAAATTGCGATCTGGTTTCGACACGGAATTGGGGCATTGAGGGGTGTGAATACGTGCCTTGCGCCTCGGCGATGTCGCCACTTTTTGACAAAGCACCAGAACCTACGCATGACGTAGTCTTGTTTAGCCACGCCAAGAAATCAGACAAGCTTGTGCGCGTGTCGGGCATGCGGGAACAAAACAATCATTCGGGAACCATGGCAGATGCGGTCAAGTTTATCGCAAGTGGCGCAACAGTGGTGACGAATTCCTTTCACGGCACTTACTGGGCCATGTGTTTGGGTCGCAAGGTTCTGTGCGTACCGTTTAATCGCAAATTTGAATTCTTCCGCGAAAATCCCGTTATGGTGTCGCCGGATGATTGGCCCGATCAAATCAAAAATGCCGAACGGCGCGAGGGTGTGTTGCAAGACGCACGGGTGTTAAATCAACAGTTTTACGAAAAAGTCCAAAATTTGATTTAGTTTTGCGCCAAAGCATCCATTTTGCGCGCCAGCTTGTCATCTAACATCGTCAACCCATCGGCGGAATGGGTCGTAAGGCGCACATCGACGCGATTATAGACATTGAACCATTCTGGATGATGGTTCCATTTTTCAGCCCAAATCGCCGCGCGTGTCATAAAGCCAAACGCATCGATGAAATTTTTGAATTTGAATGATTTGTCGATGGCTTTTTGATCTTCTGACAAAGCCCAACCATTGGCTAAAAGAGACGCCAATTTTTCTTGCGAAAGTTTTTGTAGGGACAGGGGATCAATCATTCGACGTCCTTTTCATGGATCTTGCGAAACGGACCATAACTGGTCATGATTTCTATGTCTTCTTCTATGGCGCGCCCTTCAGCCAAAAGGAAACCCTCAATTGCATCCCGAAAACCGGGGTCTGCAACCCAATGTAAGGAATGCGTGGTTACAGGCATGTAACCTCGTGCAAGCTTGTGTTCGCCTTGCGCGCCAGCTTCTACACGGGAAAGGCCATGTTTGATCGCATAATCAATGGCCTGATAATAACATAGCTCAAAGTGCAGGCATGGATGGTTTTCCATGGCGCCCCAGTAACGCCCGTAAAGTGCATCGGCCCCGATAAAGTTCAGCGCACCTGCAACAAATTCCCCGTCACGTTCTGCCAACACCAAAAGAATATCATCTCGAAGGGTTTCTTGGGCGGCGTCAAAAAACGCGCGCGTTAAATATGGGCGACCCCATTTTCGCGCACCTGTATCTTGGTAAAATTGCCAAAACGCATCCCAGTGTTCGGGCCGTATTTGATCACCGGTTAGAGATAGGATTTTCCCGCCGAACCCTTGTGCAAGGCGGCGTTCCTTGCGGATATTTTTGCGTTTTCTTGATGAAAATGCTGCAAGAAACGCGTCAAAATTTTCGTATTTTGAATTCAACCAATGAAATTGTTGACTGGAACGGGGCATTAAACCCATTGCTGCGCCAGCCTCCGCTTCGTCTTTGGTGCAAAATGTGATGTGCAGGGATGAAAGCTGGTTTTCCGATGCAATTTGCACCGCGGCTTGTACCAAAGCGGATTGACCAATGGTTTCAAAACCGGGCCTGCACAAAAAGCGACGGCCTGTGGCTGGCGTGAAGGGAACCGCCATTTGCAGTTTTGGATAATATTGCCCCCCCGCATTTTCATATGCATGTGCCCAATTGTGATCAAAGATGTATTCGCCTTGGGAATGGCCCTTTGCATATAGTGGTGCAACGGCAATGATTAAATCACCGCGTTTTGCCACAAGGTACTGTGGTTGCCAGCCGGTGTTTTGACCAACGGAATGCGATGTTTCTAACGCAAATAGAAACCGATGTGTGGTGAAAGGATCAATGGGGTGTGACGTGTTTTCAGGGTTCGCGCAGGCATCCCATTCGCTTGCCGAAATTTGCGTGAGGCTTGAGAGCGTGTGAATCTCTACGGTTTCGTCGTTCATCTATTGGCAACATAGGTTGGCAATTCAGCCAAATATCCCTCGAACGTGATATTGTCGGCGAATTTACGGGCCTCAGCTTCGATTTCCATTGAGGTTACTGTCCAACAAAGGATCAAAGCTCCTTGAGATTTTAGCCGCGCCACATGCCGCGATTTAAGATCAGCTACTGAATGACTGATGAAACTGGAACTTGTTCGCTCATAATCTGGAATTTTAGAAAGAACAGCGCAGGTTTCTTTGGGGACTGTTGGCCAATCACTGTGCTTGTAGGGATCTGTGACAAGACCACGTGGTATCGTTGGGCATAGACGAGATAGGGCAAACACACTGTGTGGATTGAAGGACATCAACGCAACATCTCCGGTGTAATCAATCAGATCTTCGGCAACTGCGACCTCAAGGGCACCAACGTTTTCACCCATGGCCCCGTCCTGATCTTTGATCTCGATCAGCAAAGGCACGGCGCCGTTTACAGTGTGCAGAACATCCCAAAGCGTCGGGATGCCCTCTGATGATCCAAGTAATTTTGTTGCACGCAATTCCGTTGATGTCTTTTGTGCAACGGCTCCGTGTGAACCCGTAAGTCGTTTTAGGTCATAGTCATGAAAAACCATCGCGACGCCGTCTTTGGACATCTGCACATCCAATTCCACACCGTAACCAGCGGCTGCTGCGGCCATGACTGCGGACATGGAATTTTCAGGGCGGCCTGTGCCAATGTCGTGCAGGCCGCGATGCGCAAATGGTGTTTTCAGGAACGTCGGTGTTATCATCAAGCTTTGATCTGGAATATTCCGTCAATTTCGACAGCGATACCAAATGGCAATGACGCCGCTGAAACAGCTGTGCGCGCATGGCGACCTTTGTCACCAAGGGCCGCGACCATTAGATTTGATGCACCATTGATTACCGCTGGTTGATCTACGAAATCAGGTGTGGAATTCACAAAACCGCCTAGTTTTACCACCTGCACAAGACGTGAAAAATCGCCATCAATCGCGGCACTTAGTTGGGCCAGCAATCCAATTGCGCACAGTTCAGCGGCTTTTTGTCCTTGTTCGATTGTTGTGCCAGCGCCCAGTACACCTTTGTAAAGTGCGGGTTCAGCATCTTGTGTCCAAGGAATTTGACCCGAAACGTGCAACAGATCGCCGACCTGAACAAATGGCACATAGTTTGCTGCGGGGGCCGCGGCATTCGGCAAGGTGTATCCTAATTCTTTTAGCTTGGCGGTGATGTCGGTCATGTATGGTCTCCTGTTTGGAATTTTGGTGGGCGCGGCCAAGAAATCAATCTTCGCGGAACGCTTTTTTGATGTAGTCAGCGAAAGGTTTCACCAAATAGACGATGGGTGATCTGCTTTCAGTTTGAATGAAGGCCTCAACGGGCATACCAGGCAATAATCGCTGATTGCCAAGTTTGTCGATTTCATTTTCCAACAATACAATTTCACTGGTGAAAAAGCTTTGGCCAGTTGCCTCGTCTTGAAAGGCGTCTGGTGACAGCAAAACAATTTTACCCGCAAGTTCTGGGGTGTTCCTTGCGGAAAATGCAGAAAAACGCAGGGTGACTGGTTGATCGATATGGATTTGATCGATGTTAAGCGGGCTAATGCGCGTTGAGATGACCAAGGGTTGATCTTGAGGCACCAAAAACATCAAAGGTTCGGCTGGGCGAATGACAGAACTTCGCGCAAAAACCCGCAAGCCGTAGACAACGCCTGAAACGGGCGCGCGGATATCCAGGCGCGACAGCCGTTCAGTCAGCGATTTGACATTTTCTTCTAATTCAACGCCGCGAAATTCCAAATCTCGCAAGGTGGTGATTGCCTCTTCGCGACGGCGGGTTTCCAACCGTAGAACACCAATTTCCAACTCAGTAATCCGACCCTTGGTTTCCGCAACCGATGCGGCCAATTCACCCAAGGCCCCCTGCATGCGTGCCTCTTCGCGCTGCAATGCTAAAACGCGGCTAGATTGTGCCAGGCCCTTGTTTAGCAAAATTTGTTGTGCGTCGCGTTCTTCGTTGATCAATTCTAGCTGACGGCCCAACGCAGTTTGCTGCGCTTCAAATCCTTCGATTTGATTGCCAAATTGCAAGCGTCTTTTACTGAGCTGATCAATTTCCTGTTTCATGCTGGTAAGGCGTGCATCAAACAAGCGGCTTTGTCCGATGACCAATTCATTCACGTTTGGAAATTTTTTTGCGGCTTCCAAAAGTTCTTGAGAAAATGAAATTGATGTTTGTCCGTCGCTCTCGGCACGTAAACGCGCAGATCTGGCCAACATTTCATAGCGCTGGCTTACGACTACATCGAGTGCAGATTGTATTTCCGTCGGGTCCAGTCGCATAAGAACCGAACCCTGGCTAACACTGTCGCCTTCTTTAATCATGATATCGGTGACAATACCGCCATCGATATGCTGAATGACTTGACGGTTTTGATCGACGTTAACCATGCCAGAGGTCACAACCGCGCCCGAGATTTGCGAGAAATATGACCAGCTGCCAAAGCCGCCGACTAAAATGGCAAGGGAAATCAGACCAATGGTCATCGGCATACGGGCTGACCATTTCTTGGGTGATGTGTTTTCTGCGGGAGGAGGGAGCATTACCATTATTTAATTCCCCCAGGCTGTTTGTTTTGGCCGATACTGGCGTGGTTTTTTACGGTTTTTTGCAATACTTCGTCTCGGGGGCCATATGCACGTGTCATGCCGAGATCCAAAACCAACAATAAATCGCATTCCTCAATGGCAGAAGGCCGGTGCGCCATGATAATCACCGATTGCCCTGCCGCTTTCATTTGTTTGATTGCACCGTTTAAAGCGGCGGACCCTTCGTTATCTAGGTTTGAGTTTGGTTCGTCCAAAACCAATAGAACTGGATCGCCATAAAGGGCGCGTGCCAATCCAATGCGCTGCATTTGACCACCGGATAACATACCACCTGCGGCGGATACACGGGTATCATATCCATTAGGCAGTTTTACGATCATGTCGTGGGCCGCAGCGCGTTTTGCGGCGTTAACAATTTGTTCCTGATCCGGGGTCACGGAAAGTCGTGATATGTTGTCTGCAATCGTGCCATCAAACAGTGTCACACGTTGTGGAAGGTATCCGATATATCCACCAAGAACGTCTGGGTCATATTGATCCAAAGTCGCCCCATCCAGTCGCATTTTTCCACCCGCTGGCCGCCAAACGCCTGTGATAGTGCGGGCAAGCGTTGATTTACCAGATCCAGATGGCCCAATTACGCCCAGTGCTTGTCCGGGTTCAATCGCAAAGGATACGGCCTTGAGTGAGGCTTGTGAATGACCGGGTGGTATAACTGTGACTTGTTGTGCAACCAATTTCGCAGCTGGTCGCGGAAGGTTTGTGCGATCTGGTTCGGTTGGGATTTCACCCAAAAGTACCGCCAAATCTTGCCAACCTTTTTTTGCACGATCTACCATCGCCCATTGTCCGATTGCCTGATCAATCGGTGACAATGCACGGCCCATTAAAATAGAGGCGGCAATCATCGCACCGGCGGAGATTTCACCATGTATTGCAAGATATGCCCCAAGCCCAAGGATCGCCGATTGCAAAAATAACCTTAGTGTTTTTGTAGTTGAACTGAAGACACCTGCAAAATCAGAGGCCGAAATGGTTTTATCCAGCGCTGTTCCACGGGCCTTTTGCCAGCGATCAAAACCAGCGTTGCGCATGCCTAGACTTTGAACAGTTTCAGCTTCGGCGCGGATTTGTTCAGACCAATGTTCGGCCATCATGCTAGTGGAATTCGCAACCTGCAGTGGAGCAGATGTCAGCTTTTGGTTCAAAAACGTGATTACGATCAATATCAGGCCACCCACAGTGGCCAAAATGCCAAGCCAAGGATGGAAAATAAAGATGACCATCAAAAAGACAGGCGTCCATGGGATATCACAAAGAGCCAAAAGGATTGGTGAGGAAAATAAACGTTGAATTGCTTCCAAATCGCGCAACCCTGTTGGCAATACTTTACCAGAATTGTCGTAGGTCGCCTTGGTCATTATCGCTGAAAAGACACGGCGATCCAGTGTGTTTTGAAAACGCGCCCCAACCCGCGCCATCAATCGACCGCGGGAATAATCCAAAAGCCCCATCATAAGGAAAAGGAAACCAACGAGAATTGTTAATGCGGCGAGTGTTTCAACGGAACGACTGGCAAGGACACGGTCATAGACCTGCATCATATATAAAGGACCAGTAAGCATTAACAAATTAACAAAAATGCTAAAAACAAATACAGCAGTAAAAATTGTCCGGCCTTGACGACGCGCCTTGGCTAGCTCTTCGCGGCCTTTGTTTAACATCTCTTGGGCTGGGTTCTTCAAATCGGACGCGTCCTTTTATCATTTGGTCGTTTTATCGATGCAATAATTGCCACAGTTCCAAATTCCTTACAGGTTGTTACTTGCCCATTCAATCGTACAAGCCTATCCCATCCGTAAAGAATATGACAATGTTCTTTAGGTAATTCTGTCGCAACTATTTAAGTTGTAGAAATAAAAATGAGTTTGATGTGAGTATTCGTTCAAAATTTATCGCCGCGTTGAAAATTTCGTTGGGGTTCGCTTTGTGCGCGATTTTGGCTGGCTGTGGATCGTCGCCAACAAGTCGCGGCGAGATTAATGACCCTTACGAAGTACAAAATCGACGTGTGCATCAGTTTAATCTGAAACTGGACAAAACTTTGGTGAAGCCAGCGTCAAATGGATATGGCAAAGTTATTCCAGAACCCGTTCGTATGGGCGTGGATAATTTTGCAGATAATGCCGAGTTGCCTGGAATGGTTCTGAACAATCTGTTGCAACTGCGGTTGGGCAAGGCAATCGAAAATTCTGTCAGATTCACCATCAATACAACGATTGGCGTATTGGGCTTGTTTGATGTGGCAACCAAAATGCAAGTTTATGGGGCCGATACCGATTTTGGTGAAACCCTATCCGTTTGGGGCGTTCCAGAGGGAAATTATGTTGAATTGCCCGCATTAGGCCCGTCCACGGAACGTGCTGCTGTCGGCACTGTTGTTGATTATGTGATGAATCCTTTAAAACTTGTCGTTCATGCACCACATTCTCGGTACTTAACCGGCGCAAAAGTGCTCAATTTGGCAGGATCGCGTTACAGGTATTCAGATGTCGTGGATCAAGTACTATATGAAAGTGCAGACAGCTATGCACAGGCACGATTGTTCTATCTGCAAAGCCGTCGTTTCGAGTTAGATGGAATTCAAGAGGAAGAATATGTCGATCCTTACGCAAACTAATTTCACGCGCCGCAGCTTTGGCCTTATGGCCGGTGCAGCGTTTCTTTGGGCTGGCAACGTGGGTGGCGCAATTGCGCTGACAGCAGGGCAGGCGCGTTCGTTGATTGATGCGATGGTCGTCGATATTTTTAAAATTATCGATAGCGGCAAGTCGTCAAAATCGATGTATGGCGATTTTGAAAAATTCTTTAACAAATATGGCGATGTACCAATCATTGCACGTCAGGTTTTGGGCGTGGATTCACGCCGTGCCACGTCACGCCAAATGTCGGCATTTACCAAAGCATTTTCAGGTTATTTGTCACGAAAATACGGAAAACGTTTTCGCGAATTCATCGGTGGACGTATTCAAGTGGATTCATCGCGTGCGGTGAAGTCATTCTTTGAGGTTAAAACGACCGCCTTTTTGAAGGGCCAAGCGCCATTCAATGTGACGTTTCTGGTTTCCGACAAAAGCGGGCGCGATAAGTTTTTTAATATGTACATCGAAGGCATCAACGTGACGCTCACCGAAAAAGCGGAAATCGGTGCAATGTTGGATCGACGCGGTGGCAACATCGACAAAATGATCGCGGATTTGAAACGCGCTGGTTAATGCGCATTTCATCTAACTGGATCTAATTTCCGCCAAGTATCCGACCGAGAATATTTAGAATCGCATTTTCCGTATTGGATACGCCGTTGTTGCCACGCTGATTAGGTTCGGGATCGGGTACGATTGGTGCTGGAACAACGATTGGCAAAGGACGCGGTGGCAATCCAGCGGTTACACGCTTCATCGTTTCATGCCAAATTTCCGCAGGCAACCCGCCGCCTGTCACGCCACGCAATGGCACGTTGTCGTCATTACCCATCCAGACACCGGCGACGTAATCCGCGGTGAAGCCAACAAACCAAGCGTCTTTGGCCCCTTGGGTTGTACCGGTTTTACCCGCGGCCGGATGACCATCAAGACGGGCGCGTCCGCCTGTTCCGCCATCTACAACCTGTGCCATCATATATGTTAGATAACCCGCTGCCGTTTCCGAAATTACGCGCTCTCCCATACCGCCGTCTTGGCCAATCAATGGCGCATCATCACCCACAAGCGTTAGATCCACCAAACCATAGGGGCGAACCGAGCGCCCACCATTTAAGATGCCTGCATAGGCGCCAGTAGTTTCCAATAGCGTGGCGTCTGACGCCCCTAGGGCCAGCGCTGGGCCAGCGGCCAGATCGCTTTGAATGCCAAAATCAGCTGCGATTTTGCGTACGTTTTCACGCCCCACGGATTCCGAAATTTTCACGGCTGGAATATTTAGTGAATTTCGCAACGCCTCGGTCAGTGTAATTTCCCCCCGAAATTCATTGTCATAATTGCGAGGTGTCCAAGGGCCAGAACCTGGAATGTCTAGGGTGAGTGGCTCGTCAATGATTAAGGAATTTGGCGTATAGCCCAAATCCATTGCTGTCGCGTAAACAAAAGGCTTAAAGGCGGATCCGGTTTGACGACGCGCTTGTGTTGCGCGGTTGAACCCACCAACAACTTTGTTTCGCCCGCCAACAATTGCGCGAACCGCACCATCTGCGGACATCACAATTACAGCGGTTTCCGCTTTGGATCCTTCGCTGACTTTGTTTTCAAAAATCCAAGCAACGGCTTCTTCGGCGGCAATCTGAATTTCAGGATCAAAAGTCGTGCGCATAATTACATCTTCGGTGGTATCGCTTGCCAAAAATGCAGGGCCTTGACCCATCACCCAATCGGCAAAAAAGCCACCTGCGCGGGCCTCGGCCACCTTAGAAAGGGTTGCAGGCGCCGCGTTTGCAATCGCTAGTTCTTGATCTGTCAAATACCCTTGTTCCCACATCAACCGCAGAACTGTCGCCGCACGATCTTGGGATCGTTTTAGATTGTTGGTCGGCGCGTATCTTGTCGGCGCTTTCAGCAATCCGGCCAGCATCGCAGATTCAGGTGGGTTCAGCTCGTTTGCGGACTTACCAAAATAACGTTCGCTGGCTGCTTGAAAACCACGGGAACCTGAACCCAAAAAGGCACGGTTCATGTAGATCGTCAAAATGTCGTCTTTTGTATATGCCGCCTCAAGCGCCATGGCATACGCGGCTTCTTTGACTTTGCGCCATAGCGAACTTTCACGGCAATCCGCCTCATAGGCGGCTTCACTTGCCCAAACATCCGTGTCGTAAGGAATGCCTAGGCACAACAATTTTGCGGTTTGCTGCGTTAAAGTTGATCCACCATGGCCTGATAGGGGGCCGCGCCCTTCGGAAAGGTTAATGCGAATGGCTGATGCCACACCGCGCGGGCTAACACCGATGTGCCGATAAAACCGTTTATCCTCGGTGGCGATCAACGCATTCTTTAGGTGTGGTGATACCGTGTCTGTTGTGATTGCACCGCCAAACTGTTCGCCGCGCCAAGCAAATACTTGGTCATTGCGATCCAACAAGGTGACAGAGCCGCGTGCACGGGCATCAAGCAAATCGGTGACAACTGGCAGGGTTGAATAATAGTAACTAACGCCAAGACCAACCAGCAGAGCAACAACAACGCTTGCACGCCAAGTCACGCCCCAAATTATGCGCCATATAAGGATGAGAATTGCCAGCGGCCAACGCAATATCAGCGGCAGTTGTGATTTTCTCTTTCTGGGTCCCCGAGATTTCTTTTTCTTGAGTTTGCGCGAAAACACAAGCCTGCCCAGTCGCGTTAGCAAACTGGTTTTCGGTTTCGGTTTTTTACGCTTTTCGGCCACTAAAAGTGGTGATCTTTTGTTTGAATTGCTCATCTGCCTAATACGCTTTGTTGCTGCGCTTGTGCCTAGGATACGCCGTGATGAACCAAAGGGCGAGGTGATTTTGCGTTGAAATAATGCCTAAAAAATGTGCAAAGACTAATTTTTGTGCAATTTTTTTGAAAAATTTCAGTTTTTTCCCTGTTTTCTTGCTGACCAACTGTTGAAACCGACCACGCCGCTCTGCCTGATTATCAAATCTGCTTGGCGATCATCGTCGAGCAAAAACAGAAAGGATGCGGGGTGAAGTTTATCATAGCTGCAATCAAACCATTTCGGTTGGAAGCCGTTCGAGAAGCACTAAGCGACATAGGTGTTCGCGGAATGATGGTGAGTGAGATCAAAGGATTTGGCGCTCAATCGGGACATACTGAAATCTATCGGGGTGCAGAATATGCGGTCAATTATGTGCCTAAGATCAAATTGGAAATCGCTGTCAGTGCCGACATAGCAGACGCAGTTCTTGAAACCCTGACCAAAGCGGCGCGAACAGACAAAATTGGGGACGGAAAGATATTCGTTTTGGACCTGCAACAAGTTGTGCGCGTGCGCACTGGCGAAACAAACGAAGAGGCGCTTTAAGATGCTAGATCATTCAAAAATTACTCGTGTTGGTGTAGCGATTAGTACTTTGGCGCTGTTAACGCCTGGTTATGTGTTTGCGCAAGATGCGACCACTGGTGGCGTAAGCCAGGAATTGGTTTGGATTTTGAACACTCTATTGTTTTTGATCGGCGGATTTCTAGTGTTCTTTATGGCGGCAGGATTTGCCATGTTAGAGGCGGGTCTGGTGCGTTCCAAAAACGTGACCATGCAGTTAACCAAGAATATGGGTTTGTTTAGCCTCGCCTGCATGGCTTATTATCTAGTTGGTTATAACTTGATGTACCCGCTTGGTACTTGGGCCATTGATGGCGTCTTTTCCGGTGTTTGGGGGGTGGCAGTAGTTGAACCCGTTGGTGTGGCCTTAAGTGCAGTTGATGATGCAGCATATGCCTCGACAGCATCGGACTATTTTTTTCAACTGATGTTCTGCGCCGCGACCGCCTCGATTGTTTCTGGTGCTTTGGCTGAGCGGATCAAACTTTGGCCCTTCTTGATTTTCAGCGTTATTTTGACTGGTCTTATTTACCCTGTACAAGCGGCATGGAAATGGGGCGGTGGGTTTTTAGACAGTGCCGGTTTCCTTGATTTCGCGGGTTCCACGGTTGTTCACTCTGTTGGTGGATGGGCCGCACTTGCTGGTGCATTGGTCCTTGGCGCGCGGATTGGCAAATACAAAGACGGCCGTGTAATTCCAATGCTTGGTTCAAACTTGCCAATGGCAACATTGGGTACATTCATCTTGTGGCTTGGTTGGTTCGGCTTTAATGGCGGCTCACAACTTGCCATGGGTTCAATCAGCGATATTGCTGACGTCAGCCGGATCTTCGTAAACACCAACATGGCCGCCGCTGCGGGCGCTTTTGTAGCAATGGTCACAACCCAATTGGTGTATGGCAAGATAGACCTGACAATGGTGCTGAACGGTGCCTTGGCGGGATTGGTTTCAATTACGGCAGAACCCTTGATGCCAACGATGGCATGGTCATGTTTGATCGGCGGGGTAGGTGGCTTGATCGTCGTATTCGGTGTGCCTTTGCTTGACCGGTTCAAAATCGACGATGTGGTCGGTGCCATTCCCGTTCACTTGTTCGGCGGCATTTGGGGCACACTAGCTGTTGTTCTGACCAACGGTGACGCAAACTTGGGTACGCAAATCTATGGTATCCTTGTGGTCGGTCTCTTTACGTTCACGGTTTCACTGGTTGTTTGGCTGGTCTTGAAGGCTGTCATGGGTATTCGTGTTAATGAAGACGACGAAGTCATGGGGCTTGATGCAGCTGAATTAGGCATGGAAGCATATCCAGAATTTTCGCGCTAAAAGTTGTTTAACATCCTAAAAGGCCTCTGTTTATTAGAGGCCTTTTTATGTTAGGAATTGATGCAATTAGCCAAACTGGTAGAATTGTATTTTGTATAATATTTTGAATTCTAATACTTAAAAGGCCAAATTATTTTGAATGATCCAATTACACTGGGTGATTTATAGTCACCGAAGAAATTAAAGAAAGATGATGGACCGGCAGAACCTTCTAAGCCGTCGTCAAGAAAATTTGCCAAAAAATTCTTTGTGTTGGTGATGATCCTGTCGTTCCTTGCGGTGCCTGCTTGGTTGCTGGCGATGAACATCAATTTAGACCTCACGTTGCCCGCCATCATTGGTGCTGTGTTGGTCGTGGTGTATCTATTTATTGATAAGCAGCCCAAGACAAAAATCACGCACCGCAAAAGACAGGCCGTCAAAACGCATCGATTGTTGGATCATGATCGGGCAGGTTTTATGCGCCATCTTCGCCTTGATGCAAAAACCGTGATTTTTGATGGCAGCAATATTTATCATTATGGGCATGACAAGGGCTATGATGCGGTGCCGTTGGGCATGTTGATCAATCAATTGCGCAACGAGGGGTATCGGATCGTTTGCTTTTTTGACGCCAACATCTACTACACCCTAAGTGAGCACGGGGCATTCCCGAAAAGTGAGGATCATTCATGGGCATTGTTGCAAGATATATTCGGGCTGGAGCCTTTGGAAATCTATGTCATGCCTGGGGGCGTTCAAGCTGATCAATTCATTCTTGATGCACTAAAATATTTACCCGTTTCATTTGCGGTCACGAACGATCAATATCGTGATTACACAGCGCGATACCCCACAGTAATGCGGGATAATCGATGGCGTAAGGGCGTTGTAATATCAACAACTGAGGTGCAGTTGTTACATCACAAGTTGCAAAAACAATTGCTTTTGAATTAACCGCAAACCTGGGCAATTGCGTTTGCCAAAATCGGTATGTTTTCCTCATTTAGACCTGCGATATTGATGCGGCTGTCGCCCACCATGTAGATCGCATGCTTTTCGCGCAGTTGTTGAACCTCGACCTCCGTCAAGCCGAGGCGCGAAAACATCCCGCGATGTTGAGCGACAAAGTCAAACCGATCCGAATTTAGCCGTTCGCGTAAAGTGTCTGCCAACTTTTGGCGCAAAGACAACATTGAAACACGGACTTCTTCCAACTCTGCCTGCCAATCGGCCCGCAGTTCTGGATCGTTCAAAATCATCGTGACCAAACGTGCACCATGATCGGGTGGAAAACTGAAATTTTGGCGGTTCAAATAGGACATATTATCCCGCACCAAATTTGCGGCATCTTCATTGGGTGTGATCCCCAGCAAAATGCCCGTACGTTCACGATAAAGGCCGAAGTTCTTTGAACAACTGGCAGCAATCAATACCTCTGGCAAATGACGTGCCAAATGACGGGTGGCGATGGCATCAGTATCCAGACCATCCCCAAACCCTTGATAGGCGATGTCCACAAATGGGACGCAGCCTTTGGTGCGAATGATTTCAGCAACCTCAGCCATTTGACCCAAATTTAGGTTAGCACCAGTCGGATTATGGCAACACCCATGCAATAAAACCGCGTCACCTTCGGCGATTTGGCTTAGGTCTTCTAGCATGCCCTCAAAATCGACTTCGCATTTTTCAGCATCAAAATATCGATATGTGCGCCACTTAATGCCAAGGTAATCTAGGATCGAAATGTGGTTAGGCCATGTGGGGTCAGACACCCAAACAGTGACATCTGGATTAGACATACGAATAAGTTCTAAACCGTGATGAACCGCACCTGTTCCACCAGGTGTCGCAACCGCAGCAACATTTTCGCGTGGCACTGTTTCTGGCCCAAGGATCAAATCAATCATGACGTCGTGAAATCCGGCATCCCCCAAAAGCGCGACATAAGTTTTGGTCGTTTCTTCATCCCAAAGTTGCTTTTCAGCGGCTTTAACCGCGCGCATAATCGGGGTGTTACCTTCGGCGGTTTTGTAAACACCTACGCCAAGATCAACTTTCACAGGGCGCGGATCTTCGCGATACGCCTTCATCAAAGCGATGATTTTGTCAGGAGATTGCAGTTTTAATGCGTCAAACATTTCGATGTCCAATCTATTCGCCGGTGACGACCTTTAGGTTACTTTCGATGCCCCATTCGGCCCAAGAGCCGTCATAAAGCGCGTGTTCTTTGTGCCCTAGCCGTTCAAGGCCCAGTGACAATACAGTGGCTGTTACGCCTGATCCACAAGTGGTGATAACGGGTTTTTCCAAATCGATCCCAGCTTGCTGATAGGCAGAGCGCAAACCAGCTAAATCTTTCATCGTGCCGTCTGCGTTTAGGATGTCTGAATGAGGCAGGCTTTTTGCGTTAGGCATATGCCCTGAGCGCAATCCTGCGCGCGGCTCAGGTGTTGAACCTAGAAACCGACCGCGGGGACGCGCGTCCAGAATTTGAGATGTGCAAAGTTTAGAGGCTGCTGCAACTTCGGTCACGTCTTTGACCAACTGGTTCTGCCTGTTGACGGTC
>Ga0208971_1000443_pt1 | contig 29490 bp, 25 predicted proteins | sample AOAMet1_18_M0_10_2_FD_188229 | JGI IMG/M metagenome (GOLD analysis project Ga0208971, IMG submission 188229) | Ammonia-oxidizing marine microbial communities from Monterey Bay, California, USA - CAN11_18_M0_10 (SPAdes) | ecosystem: Environmental > Aquatic > Marine > Intertidal zone | place...
TTCCCTTGACTTCATTTACATACATATCACTATTTGTTGATGGAACAAAGTCTGGTTGATCACAATTCTGAAGAGCAAAGAATTGGCGCCTTAGTCTAGATTCATCGTTTATATGTCCGGCAAACCCACTCCATGGTGCAGTTCCGGTACCTGGATTAAATGTTTTATTAATATTATAACTTGGTTGTTTAATAATTTTTTCTTGTGGTAATCAAGAATATCGCGACTTAAATAAAAATGGTAAGCTTGATATCTATGAGGATAAAAATCAATCTGTTGAAAACAGGGTCAATGATTTAATTTCTCAAATGAATATCAAGGAAAAAGCAGGTTCTATTTTTATAGACATCACAAAAGTCACATTTGATGGAAGTAAATCTTCTGGATTTTCATCTTTTCTCCCGGAAACAATAGAATCTGTTCAAAAACTAAATATGAATCATTTTAATATTATTGATTCTTATGATCCTGTTAAAATGTTAGTGTGGTATAACAATATTCAAAAAGCAGGTGAAGATAGTAGATTGGGAATTCCAATTACGATTGCATCTGATCCTAGACATGGAGCTCCTGATCCAAACTCGCCAATCAGTGTTAACACCTCTTCTTTTTCTATATGGCCATCTACATTAGGTTTAGGTGCAATAGGAGATGAAAAAATAGTAGAAGAATTTGGAGATATAGTTAGACAAGAATATAAGTCAATTGGAATCAATTTAGCATTAGGGCCAATGGCTGACACTGCTACAGAACCAAGGTGGACTAGGGTAGATGGAACTTTTGGTGAAGATGCAAACATTAATGCAAAACTTACAGCAGCATATATTAAAGGCCTTCAAGGCAATTCAATTAATTCGGAATCAGTTTTAGCTATGGTAAAACATTTTCCAGGCTCCGGCTCTGTTGAAGAAGGAAATGACAGTCACTTTCCTCCGGGAAATCATATATATCCTGGTAATAATTTTAAATATCACTTGCTTCCATTTGAAGCAGCTTTTGATGTTGGTGTATCATCAGTAATGCCATATTATGGAATACCAGTAGGAATATCTGATAAAGAGGTTGGAGCATCTTTCGATGAGTATATTATAACCGACCTATTAAGAGATAAATATAACTTTAATGGAATTATTTGCAGTGACTGGGCACTTATAACAGATAGAATCCTACCGAATGGTAAGATGTTTAAACCCGCCTCAGCATTTGGTCTTGAAGATAAATCAACAGAGGAGAGAATCACTGAATTATTGAATGCTGGTATTGACATGATTGGCGGTGAAAGTTTAACAAATAATCTTGTAGAACTAATTAAAACTGGAATTATTTCTGAAAAAAGAATTGATGAGTCTCTTAAAAGAATAATGAAACAGAAATTTCAACTAGGATTATTTGACAACCCTTACATCAAATTATCTAGCTTAAAAAATCTTGATAATAAAAAATTCATAAATAAGGGAATAGAAGCACAAAAAAAATCTCTTGTATTGCTTAAGAACAATGATATTCTTCCTATCAAGAAAGATGATAAAATATATTTTGAAGGGTTTGGAGAAGAGCTTATTAAAAAATATAATTATGTCAAAAGCCCTGAAAAATCTGATTATATATTGATTAAATTAAATTCTCCATCTGGAAGATTTGAAGCAAAATATGAAATGCAAAAAATGCTTGGAGGTGGACCACTTGACTTTACAAGTGATATAATTAATAGAATTAACAATTTATCTGAGATAAAACCTGTTATCTTGGTGATGAATTTAAAAAGACCAAGTGTATTTACAGAAATTGCTAATATGACTCAAGCAATTGTTGTTGACTTTCAAGTTCAAGAAAATATTTTATTAGACATGATTTATGGTGAATTTTCACCTTCAGGTAAATTACCATTTGAAATACCTTATTCTATAGAGACAGTTAAAAATCAAAAGGAAGATTTGCCTTATGATTCTACAAACCCTTTATTTAAATTTGGTCATGGTCTCTCCTACAAAGAATAACATTGTAAGAAAAGTTAAGTTAAGCATAGATAAGAAACACAGGTTAATATTATCAAGACATTGGAATTTAAACAAACCAAGCTTATTATATATTATGTTCAACCCATCAATTGCTGATGATGAAATTGATGATCCAACAGTAAGAAGATTAATATCCTTCAGCAGAACATATCATTATGGTGGATTTTATGTAGCTAATCTTTATACCTATATTACACCAAATCCAAAAATAATTGATACTAGTGTTGGTATCAAGAAAAATAATTTTAAGATAATTAAGAATTTGACTAATAAAGTTGATGATGTAGTATATGCATGGGGAAATTCAATAGTTGAACCAAGTGAATTAAGAAATTTAATTACTAGTCCATTATGCTTTGGAAAAAATATTAACGGATCACCTAAGCATCCTTTATATCTTTCTTCTAAATCTAAACTTATAAAATTCAGATAATAGTTATTCTAAATTTTTAGAAATAGTTAAATAATTTAATCAATGAACTTTATCATTTCATCTGCAATTAACTTATTGCCTAGATCATTTAAATGGACCCCATCATAAGTTGTTATTCCAGAAGGCTCATTATTTGGGTTATTCTGTGATATATAATTAATAAAAATTTCCCTTAAATCAAGTAGATCAGTATTAAGCTCAGAAGATAATTTTCTAATTACATCTGAATAAGCATCTAAATCTCTATTCATGATTTCCATTGTTTCAATGTCTTTAAACTTATTCACTAGAGTGAATTCTCCTTTGTTCTCACCTATAACTGTTGGTGTGCATAAAACCACTCTAGCACCCTGATTTTTTAAATCACCAATTATTTTTTTTAATCCATTTTCATAAAAAATAATATCTGTTCCAGTGCCAAAGTCATATTTATGCCAAACATCATTAATTCCAATATAGATAAACACAATATCTGGATTTAAACTTAATACATCCTTTTTGTAACGCTCTAAAAGATTTGAAACTTTATCACCACTAACACCTTTTCCAATTAATTCCACATCTTCTCCAACATTTTCATTTAGTAGTGTAATAAAACCAGTTGCTATAGGGTAGACAAAAGTATCACCATAAGGTTGAGCAATCTCCTTATCATAAACTCCAGCTGCTGTTATTGAATCTCCTAAAAACACAATCTTTGTTGAATTAGTACAAGCTGACATTAGAATAAAAATTAATAGTAAGTATGTTTTTTTCATTAAAGTTGATTTATAATAAATTTATAAATATTATATCAAATTATTTAAGATCACGATACCGCTTTTTTACTGCTTAATATATTTGATGATCTGTTTAGAACACATATATCCTGGAGTTCCAGCTACACTTCCACACGGGAAACTTCCAGCACCACAATAATAAATATTATTATAGTCGTAGTAAGAATAGAAGTTAGAAGATTGAGAACTAAATGTCCTTTTATCAAAGTTTTGATTACCAGTCATTGTTAAATGATCAATATTTCCTTTTGGGAAAAAGAATGTTTCATTTAAATCTTTTGGTGTAAGAAACTTACTGTAAACTAAATCATCTGAATTTTCAATATAAGGAAGTACTGTTGAAACAATTTTTTTCTTAATATCTTCCAAATCGTTTGCCTTCTTGTTATAGCTAAGATTCTTTGTAAAGAAAATTAATTTATCATAATTTTCCTTATTCCCCATGGTCCTTTGAGCACTTCCATCAGGATATATTTGAATAAATCCTGGAAAATAATCTCCTGAATTTTTTAATGCATTTTGACTTGCATCTTCAAATCCTTTTAAAGTATCTGTTGAAAAAATGAACCTAAATGAATCAGAATAATTGTTGGATTCTTTCCACCTGACAGGATTCTTAAAGAAAGCTGTTACCTTACCACTAGTTCCAATTAAATCAAGATTATTTTTTTCATTCTTAAAATCATTTATAAGCTTTGATGGGGTAACAGGATCAGTTGCAAATATTAAATGATCATAATTTAGTTTATAATCTTTATCATCTTTTACAAAAGAAACAGAATTATTAAAAGCATCTACTTCATTTATTGAAGAACTTAAATGGATCTTAACCCCCAAATCAGAATTAATTTTAGTCAGAGATTCTGTTATTTTCCATATACCAGTCTTGACAAAACCCCAATACCCATCATAAACTGATCCAGAGTCCATTAAAGGAATAGTAAAAGCTGTTCCAGGTTCATAAATTGATGCTGGACCACTTTCAATTACCGTCATTCCCATATACAACTTTGTCTTTTCAGAAGTAAAATAGTGATCTAGTAAATCTTTTGCTGTTCCAGAAATCCAAAGATCTGTAAGCTCTCTACCGAGTATATCATTTGCTAAATCCAAAGAAGGGCTAGTTGCATTTCTATATAAGTTTTGAATAAAACTTATAACCTTACTCTCATCATTTCTAAAATCATTTACACGACCTTTTTCTCCCCAGTTCCCTCTAAGTTCTTTTTCAAGCTGATCAGAATTCTGAAAAATTTTAGTACTATTTTGATCACCTTGAAAATAAACAAGCTTAGGAGTTTTTGGATAAAAACCTTCAATAGTATTAATTAATCCAGTCTCTTGAAAAATGAATTTTGGCATCATTCCAAAAACTGTGGCTCCATATGCAAAATCAATTTGTTTGTTATCAATTTCAATAGAATCCTTTATACAAGCACCACCTGTTAAATTCTTTTTTTCAATAATATTAACATCATACCCTTCCTTTACCAAATAATTTGCAGCAACTAGCCCATTTATTCCACTTCCAACAATAATTATTTTTTTCATATATATCTTATCTAAGATATTACAATTGGATAAATTATACTCATATTAATAAGCCAAAAAAGGAGATCAAATGATCTCCTTTTAGGATGGAAAATAAAAAAAACATTATCTCATTAAGATGAAAAATATGCTTTTGTACCATGTTCTGCAATATCTAATCCAGAAGATTCTTCTTCTTCAGAAACTCTAAGTCCAACTATAGACTTAACAGATAAAGCTATTATAAGAGCGCCAATAACACAAAATGCACCTACAATTCCAAGACTTGCAAGTTGAACCATAAACTGATCAAAACTAGCTTTTGCTCCAAAAATTCCAACAGCTAAAGTTCCCCATATACCTGCGAATAAATGAACCGGAATTGCACCTACAGGATCATCAAGCTTACATTTGTCAAGAATAGCTACACCAAGAACTACAACCATTCCTCCAATTGCTCCAATAGCTATTGCTTCGGTTGGACCCATTTGGTCAGCACCAGCAGTAATTCCAACTAATCCACCTAGTATACCATTCATGAACATTGTTATATCTAAATTTTTGTATGCAAGAGTTGATACAAAAGATGCACCTAATCCTCCAGCAGCAGCAGCAAGACAAGTAGTAACAAGAACTAATGATGTATTTGCAGGATCAGCAGATAATACAGATCCACCGTTAAATCCAAACCATCCTAGCCATAATATAAGAACACCTGCAGCAGAAAGTGGAATATTAGATCCAGGAATTCCAACTGCATTACCTAAGCTATCAAATTTTCCTTTTCTAGCACCAAGTAGATAAATTATAACTAAAGCTCCCCAACCTCCAACAGAGTGAACTAATGTAGAACCAGCAAAGTCATAAAAACCGAATACCTCATAAAGGAAGCCTGATCCCCATTGCCATGATCCAACTATAGGATAAACGATTAAGATGTAGAGAAATACAATAAGCATAAATGCATTTATTTTAATTCTTCCAGCTACAGCACCAGATATAATTGTCCCAGCGGTAGCAGCAAACATTCCTTGAAATAAGAAATCAGTCCAATATGTATAACCCTCGTTATAAGATAAATCAGCAGCTGCGACAGCATCTAAACCAAGACCTCCAAATCCTAGGATTCCATTACCTATAATATTAAAATCCCCAGGATACATTAAGTTAAAGCCAACCAAACAATACACAATGATTCCCATTGTAATTATAAAAAAGTTTTTAAATAAAATGTTGATTGTGTTTTTTTGTCTAGTAAGCCCAATTTCTAGGAAAGAAAATCCTAGATGCATAAAAAAGACTAATGCTGCACAGAGCATCATCCAAACATTGTTAGTAGTTAATAATTCCATAATTTTTAATTAAATGATTTGTTTCCTTTTTCTCCTGTTCTAATTCTATATGCTTCCTCACATGGATATACAAAAATTTTACCATCACCTACATTTCCAGTAGCTCCAGATTTTAAAATCGCATCAACTGTAGCATCAACAAATGAATCAGATACAATTATTGACAAACATCTTCTTTGAATATCTTTTGTGTTGTATGTAATTCCCCTGTAAACATTTCCAATTTTTGCATTTCCAACTCCTGTAACATCCCAGTAGCTGAAAAAGTATACTTCTGCATCATGCAGAGCATTTACCACTTCGTCAAATTTTGACTTTCTTATAATTGCTTCTATTTTTTTCATAATATTTTCAATTTAAAAACTTATTCCAAAAACTAAAAATGCTGTTTCTGCTTCAGGATTTATAATAAAGGATCCAAAAACAGGTAATGCATAGCTATCTGATATTTGAATATCCTTTGAACCGCTAAACGACATATTTACTAGTCCAGATCCACCATCTGCATAAAAAGGATCAGATTGATCGTCTCCATAACCAAGCGCAACGTCAACTGCACCGATAGAAGTTCCTAATTCAATATAAAGAGCTTCAACTTCTGTGAAGTAACCTGCTGATAAATCAACCCCACCAATAGATGTTGATGCAGATAGTTCGGTATAGTCTCCATTAAAAAGCCCTTCATCTTTAGAATAAACACCTCCTTCTCCTGGAAAAGTATAGTTAGTTATTGTTAGAGCAAGTGGTCCAAAATCATAGCTCACCCATAAGTCAAGCTCGTTTCCACCACCCTTAGCAGATGTAGGAAAGCTTCCCCAAACACCACCTGTTAGGTTGCCAGATCCAATATCCATGTATGGTTGAATATGTGAACCAGACCCAAATTGAGTTCCTCTCCAGACATAAGAACTTACTAAATCAGCACCAAAGTCTTGTGAATATGAAATATTCGTTGATAATAAAGCGACTATGGTAAGAAGAGTAAACTTAGAATATGAAGAGAAAATTTTATTTAAATTTTTCATAGTTTCAGTTATTTTATTAATTGTTATACTAAAACTACTTAATGCGAGGGTGCTATTAATATGAAGAAATTAAATATTTTTAAAATTTATGAAAATAATATTTTTGGATATTTATTTTTAAAAAATAAATAAAATTCAATACAAAAAATTTAGAAATTCTTAATCAGAATAATTCACTTGGATTATAATTTCATTTCTTCTGTTGTAGAATTTTGTAGGACCATCGTATGAAAGAACAAGGTGATCACTTATAATTTCAAGATTATTATCTTGAATTACCTTAATTAATTCTTCTCTGTAATTCTTTTCTTTTTTATTATTTGAAAAGCCAGAATATTTAATAGCAGCAAAATATTTAGGTTTAGAAATGTATGTTTCAACATTACCATCTTCTGGAATAGGTAATTCACTAGAGAGGAATTTTTTTGGAAGAACAAACTCCATAGTCTTATTATTATCAGACATGTATACCGGGGTTGTCATGGCAATTTTCTGATCACTCTTATTATTTCCTGCTATATATCTAAATAATTTACCAAAATTATTATTTCTGCTTTGATTTGATGACACTTTAATCATAGGAGCACTTGGGTAGAATCTGATCTCAACATCATTAATTTGATCAACTACTTTATATTCTTGGGTCTCGTATTTTTGTGACATAGCAATTGTAGTATTTAATAATAAAAAGATTATCATTAATTTTTTCATAACTGTTTATTTAAAAAATCCTCATTAAGTATTTTGCGAATGTAAAAAATAAACTTGTCACAATTATCTTTACAAAATGTTAAAGGTGGTTTAATTTTAATAACGTTATTTTTTGGTCCATCCAAATTAGTAAGTATTCCAAATTCTTTAAGTCGATTAACAATGTATTTAGTTTCCAGGTGCAGTGGATTCATTTTTTGATCAATAAACTCAATTCCAAGAAATAATCCTTGACCTCTAACATCTCCAATTATGTCAAATTCTTTAGATAATTCTTTAAGTACTTTTTTAAAATAATTTCCAACTTTTTTAGAATTTTCCTGTAGATTTTGACCCTTAACTATCCTTAAAACTTTTGTGCCAATAGAGCATGAAACAGGATTTCCACCAAATGTATTGAAGAATTCCATTCCATTTGCAAAGCTCTCTGCTATTTCTTTTGTACATACCACAGCTCCAATAGGATGTCCATTTCCTAGAGGTTTTCCAATAGTAATGATGTCAGGCACAACATCATGAAGCTGAAATCCCCAAAACGATTTTCCTAATCTGCCACATCCAACCTGAACCTCGTCTGAAATACAAATACCTCCATTTTTTCTTATTATTTCATATGATTTTTTTAGAAAACCTTGAGGAAGCTCAACCTGACCACCGCAACTTATTATAGGTTCTATTATGAAACCACCTAAACCTCTTTTTTTTGATCTTATATTTTCAACACAACTCTCTACTTCACCTATATAACTATCTATAATATTTTTGCCTTTATACTTTCCATTAAATTCTGTTGGCATTGAGATAACATGAGTATTCTCAGGAGCACCTTTGCCACCTTTGCCGTCAAATTTATAAGATGAAATATCAACACAGATATTAGTATTCCCGTGATAACCATGCTCTGAAACTATTATGTCATTTTCTCCAGTATGTGATTTCATCATTCTAATAGCTAATTCATTTGCTTCACTTCCAGAGTTTACAAAGTGAACAACACTTAATTCTTTAGGAAGAGTTTCAAGTAGTTCTTTAGAAAGCTCATTTATGCTTTTATGTAAATATCTTGAGTTAGTATTTAAAACTGACATTTGACTTTGTCCTTCACTTACAACTGATTCATTTTCATGACCTACATGCGCAACATTGTTTACTGTGTCAAGATATTTTTTTCCAAATTTATCAATCAAATACACACCTTCCCCTCTTACAATATGAATTGGCTTATCATAATGAAGTTTTAGACTTTTTCCAAGATTTTCATTTCGGAATTTGATAAGTTCATAATCTGTATCTTGTAAATTGTTTTCTAAAATCTTTGCCTTAAAAAGTAGATTAGGATTAGGACATAAATCACTCCAAACATCAATTTGATTATAATAGCATACTCCAGGATAATCTACCTTATAATTAAGCATTGATAGCATTATTTGAAAATGAAGATGGGGTGCCCAATTTCCGTTTTCTGGATAGTCTCCAATCTCTGCAATTTTATCACCTTTCTTGATCTTCTTCCCAACAGTATTTTTAAATACACTTTCGACAGTATTATGTCCATAGAGAGTATAAAATTCATGATTATTTATATTATGTTTTATAATTACTAGCCCTCCATATTCTTTATTCCCCTTATCATTAACTGCTGCAATTACTTCTCCATCAAACATTGAATTTACTTGTGTGCCTGGGGGTAACCAAAAGTCTAATCCTAAATGAATAGTTCTGCTTTCATTTCCAAAGTTTCCAATTTTTTCATAAGAACTTGAAGAGTAAATACATCTTGGCTCAAGATACCCGCCAGTTATAATTTTATTTGAATTTTCTTTTTGAAGTTTTTCAATTTTATATTGAAATAAATCTAAATCTTCAATTTCATTTCTACTACCAATCCATTTGCTGCCTACACTTAAATCAATATTGTAAAACTCATTCTGTTTTATATTTGGGAATAAATCATTTATTGAAAATTGATTTTCTTTTGTCCATTCAAAAAACTTTTTTTGATGGGGATGAGAATTCAAGCCACATGCTTTTCTAAATGAGTAATATGCAAATTCTTGATCAACTTCAATCCATTTTTTAAGTAATGCCCATGCAGGCTTTTCACTAATTAATAAATATTTATTATCAGGTTCTTCAAATCTGTTGATTAAAGATTTTGTAACAGATATAACTAGCCGCATAGCTATCAAATTATATAATAATTTTAGTTCATTATCACTTATATTCGAGATACTGTTATACCCGCTAATTATTTCGCAACATGCAGCGAGCGGGTCATTTATATTCATAATTCCATACGAACACGAAATTGCTAAGTCATTTATTGTTTGAGTGAAGATAGAATCACCAAAATCGATAATTGATTTAACAGATGGATTTAGTAAATCATTTGAAACAATTATATTATTGTCATTGATATCATTATGAATAATTGACTTTGGCAAATCATTATAAAGAGTTAGGTTTCTTTTAAAATCTATTATAAACTTTATAAGAATTGTTTTCTGATTAGCATCAAATTTATCTATATGCTCTTCAACCCATAATGAATTAGAAATATCCCATTCTATTTCTCTTTTAGAAAAAGAATGTTTGAAATTAATAAGAGACTTGTCGAGTATGGCTGTATTTGACCCTAATCCCTTTCTCAAAGATTTATTAATTGGGTTAACTGAACTCCATAGTCTTCCTTCTGTCCAAGATAAAAGTCTAACAGATCTATCTCTACCTTGATTATCTTTTATAATACAAGATTTATTTCCATCAATTGTTAATTTATTTTCAGCTATTTCAATTTCACAGTTTTTATTTAAATGATCTAGGAGTTTAATTTGAAAATCTATATAATCAGATTCAAAATTGGGTCTTGATATTTTAAGTAAGTAGTTTTTCCCTTTTGTTGATTGAATCTTAAAATTAAAATCTATTTCACCATCAAGTTTTTCAACAGAACCTTTAATATCATAATTAAGTGCAACTATTTTTTGGGCCTCTTTAATCGATATTTTGGAATTCTTTAATACCATTTGATTCATTACTGATATACTAATCTTTGTTATTCAGCATTTAAGTTTGTAAATTAAATAAATGGAATGGTATTTAAAAGTAATCAATTCTTATTTTGATTTTAATGGAAGGGCAAGAAGAAAAGAGTATTGGATGTTTGTTCTAATTAATTCAATTATTTCAATTGTTTCATTTTATCTAGATAACATTCTAGGAACAACTTTTGCTATAGGTTATGGACCTATTTATATCGGATATGGCTTGGCAGTTCTTATACCTTCTATTGCAGTGGCAATAAGGAGATTGCATGATGTAGGAAAAAGTGGATGGATGTATCTCCTTGTCATACTTCCAATAATTGGACCAATCTGGTTAATTATACTATTTGTTACAGAAGGAGAGCTAGGTGATAATCAATTTGGACCAAATCCAAAGAATGAAAATTTTGAAAATAGAGATTTTTAAATTCTAATCTATCTTAAGGAGCTGGATTTGGAATTTTCTCACTAACTAAATTAATTTCAGAAATAATCTCTTTTGAGAGCTTAATATTTATACTATTTATATTCTCTTTGAGCTGTTCCATATTTGTTGCACCAATAATGTTACTTGTAACAAATGGCCTATCGTTAACAAAGGCTAAAGACATTTCAGCAAGACTTAGATTATGCTTATCGGCAATATTAAAATATAGTTCTGTCGCTTCAAAACACTTTTCATTACTAAAGCGAGCAAGATTTGAGAATAATTTTAACCTACTATCGTCAGGCATATTACCATTTCTGTATTTACCAGATAATACTCCAAAACCTAGAGGGGAATATGCTAGCAGTCCTACATTTTCTCTTTTACAAATTTCAGCACTTCCCACTTCAAATAACCTATTTAAGAGAGAATAAGGATTCTGAATTGTAATCATTTTTGGAAGCCCTGTTTTTGAATATTCTAAATATTTCATAATACCCCATGCATTTTCATTTGACAACCCTACATGTTTAATTTTTCCTGAATCAACTATTTTCTTAAGTGTTTCGAGGTTTTCTTTAAAGTTATCTTCCCAGCCATCGTTTATATATTCAAATCCTCTTTTTCCAAAATAATTTGTTGCTCTATCTGGCCAGTGTAGTTGATATAAATCTAGATAATCAGTTTTTAATCTTTTAAGGCTTCCGTTTACAGCTTCTTCAATTGAATCTCCTTTATACCCTGTCTTTCTAATATGAGCAGTGTAATCTCCAGGTCCTGCAATTTTAGAAGCCAAAATAATTTTATCTCTAGATTTTCTAGATGTAATCCAATTACCAATAATCTTTTCTGTATCTGCATATCTTTCAGGTGTAGCAGGAACAGGATATAGTTCTGCGGTATCAAAAAAATTTACACCTTGATCTAAACTATAATCCATTTGTTCAAACGCTTCAACCTCTGAATTTTGTCTTCCCCAAGTCATAGTTCCAAGACATATTTTACTTACCTCAATATCTGTGCCTGGAAGTTTATTGTATTCCATAATTTTTAATAATTTATTTTGCTGAGAAGCTGCAAAATATGAAATTTTGAGTGGTTTCGAAAGGAGTGATGTGATTAATGTGTTCAACTTTTTTAAATGCCATAAACTCTTCAAATAATTTACTCAATAGACTTTTATCATATTGAGTAATATCCAGTCCACTACATTTTTTTGGACCTGAAGTTGAAAAAGATCCAATAATAAAATTTTCAGCATATAGTTTTACATTTTCAACATATCTGTTAATATCAATATCAGAGGTTAAGAAGTGAAAAACAGCCCTATCATGCCATAATGCATATTTTTTTTTGGGATTAAAATCATTTATATCACATACAATCCATTCGATATTTTTAGATTTTTTACCAAGCCTGTCTTTAGCTCTCTTAATTGCATTTTCAGAAATATCAAGGACAGAAATATTCTGGTATCCTTCTTCTAAAAGATAGTCAACAAATTTACTTTCACCTCCACCAATATCAATTATTGGAGATGTTTTACTTAATTTGAAATCGTTGAAAAATTCAATTGATGTTTCTGGTATTTCTTGAGTCCAAGATACTTCTTGGGGACTTTTTTCTGAGTAAATTTTTTCCCAATGTGATTTGGTTGACATTTTTTAAATGTACAAAAAGTAGTTCTAAATAATATGTATTTTGCAGGACCATTAAAACTTAAACATAGTGAAGAAAAATAAATTGATCAGACAAATGGGGTTGTTGTTAATAACTGCAACTGGTATTTGTTCTATGATGGGTGCTTCAATAAATGTTATTCCCTTCATGATTCAAAAAAATGTACCTGGAATTGGACCATATGTTGTGCCAGCATTTTTATTTGCCGCAATACCTGCTGTGTTTGCTGCATTTGCATATGCAATATTATCATCTGCTATGCCTAGAGCAGGAGGAAGCTATTTATATGCAAGTAGAGGATTAAACCCATATCTTGGATTTATTGCAAGTTTTTCTCAGTGGTTTGGTTTATCAATTGTTATTGGAGTCATTTCATATATAATTGTTCCATTTATTCGTGATATTTTTTTCAATTTAGAATTTTATAATATTTCTGATTTTTTAGAAATAGGATCAATAAGGTTGATAATATCACTAATATTTATATGGCTTTTTGTTTATGTAAATATTATTGGAGGAAAACTATATAAAAACACATTAATTCCAATGTTAATTATTATGTTTAGTTTGGGAAGTATAGTAATCATATCTGGTTTAATTTTTAACCAAAATGATTTTATTAATTCTGTATATAGAATTGAAAGTAGAGTTATTGAGCCTGTTTTGGATAATTCATTTGATTGGAAGATCTTTCTTACAGCATCTACTTTAATGTTTTCAAGTTTTATAGGTTTTGATGCAATTGCCCAAACAGGTAATGAAGCTAAAAATCCTACTAAAAATATTCCGAAAGCAATTCTATTGGCAATTTTCATAGTCTCACTTTATTATATTCTATTTACTATTTCAGTTTATAATATTATTCCATGGAATTTTGTAGCAGATGAAGCTTTAACCAAGGATATTACTGCTCCAGGGTTATTAAGTTATGTTTTGCCTCCATTCTGGGGAATACTTATTATAATAGGTGCAGCAATAGCTCTTATAAATGATTTGCCTGCAATGATTTTATCTGTTTCAAGACTTATGTTTGCATGGTCTAAGGATAATATTTTTCCAGAAAAAATTTCTGAAATTCACCCAAAATTTAATACTCCTCATAGAGCAATAATATATGTAGGTGTTGTTGCCAGTATAGGTGCATTTGGATCTCATTTTGCTGGAGATTTTTTCTTGGGAATTGATATTATGGTTACGTCAATGATGATAAATTTTTTATTAATGTGCATAACACTCTTAACTATTAAACGAGTAAATCCAGTACTTTATAATAATATCAACATAGTTAAAAATAGAGCTCTTCAGCTGTTAATTGGATATTTAGGGTCATTTATAATTTTTATATTTTTAGTTATTCATACATTTAAGGATCTGTCATCAAATGTAGATGAATGGTACTTTCATTCAACTTATATTTATCTAATTGTTATGATTTTAGCAAGTTTATATTTTGTAATAAGATTGAATAGAGTAAAAACAAAAAACATTGATACGTTTAAAGAATTACCGTTAGAATAGTTATGGATAAATTTGTAAGACTTTCTGATAAAACAACTATTCCAAGAGTTATTATAGGACTATGGCAAATAGCTGACATGGAGAAAGATGGAAATGTTTTAAATTCAGAAAAAACTTCAGGTTATCTAGACTCATATGCAGACAATGGTTTTACAGCTTTTGATATGGCTGATCACTACGGATCAAGTGAAATAATTGCAGGAATTTTTAAAAATAAACATCAACTTTCAGATAAAATTAATCTATTTACTAAGTGGGTTCCAGAACCAGGAAAGATTTCAAGAGATTCAACAAGAGAAGCTGTGAAAAAAGCTTTAAGTAGAATGAATCAACCTCAAATAGATTTGATGCAATTTCATGCATGGCACTATCAAGATTCAAGTTGGATTGATGCTTTAAATCATCTAAAGGATTTACAAGATGAGGGTCTTATTAAGAATATTGGTGTAACAAACTTTGATACAAGTCATTTAAGGATTGCTATATCATCTGGAATTCCTATTGTTTCTAATCAAATCTGTTATTCTTTATTAGACAGAAGAGCTAGTTTTGAAATGTCTGAATTATGTAAAGAGTTTAATATAAAATTATTTGCTTTTGGAACTCTAGCAGGAGGATTTTTGTCAAACAGATGGCTCGGCAAAAAAGAACCTAAAATAGATAATGACCTTAATTGGTCTCAAATGAAATATAAGAGATTTATTGATATTACAGGAGGGTGGGATAAATTTCAAAAACTATTAGAACAGTTAGATTTAATAGCTGAAAAAAAGAATACATCAATAGCAAATATTTCAAGTAGATATATACTTGAAGATCCAAATGTAGCATCTGTTATAATAGGAGCAAGACTTGGAGAAAACAATCACATAGAGGATCATAAAAAAATATCTAATATTACTCTTTCACTAGAAGAGAAGAATTTAATTTCTAAATCTTTAAATTTATTAAACAGAGTTCCAGGAGATTGTGGTGATGAATATAGAAAGCCACCATATCTTACTGCATCTGGCGATTTGAGTCACCACCTTGATTCAATTCCAAATGTATATGATGTCAAAAATATTAATCGGATGAGAAAAAATATATCAAGTAATACAAGTTGGGAGAAAATGGCCAGCTATTCTAGAGCAGTTAAATTTGGTAATAGAATTATTGTTTCAGGAACTACTGCTACCCATGACAATAAAGTAATTGGAATAAAAGATCCTATTGCTCAAACAGATTTTATAATTGACAAGATTGAGGCATCTATTTCATCATTAGGGGGTAGGTTAGAAGATGTAATTAGAACTAGAGTTTTTGTAAAAGACATCAATGATTGGAAAAAAGTAGCTGAAACACATGGTAGAAGATTTAAAGATATAAACCCTGCAAACACTCTTGTTCAAGCCAATTTAGTTGGTGATGATTATTTGGTTGAAATAGAGGCGGAGGCAATTTTAAGTGAATAAATTATGTATTCAATAAAAGTAGATAAAGATATTATTTTGGGAATTGAGGAGCGAGATATCAATTTATTAATCCCACATGAAAAAGTGCTGTTGGATAAGAAAGAAATATTGAAAAATAATCTTAAGTATAAAGATGATGATTTAATAATATCAACCATCTTAATTTGTAGTGAGTCTAATTTAATTATTGATGGCCACCATCGATATACTGCATTAAAGGAACTTGGATACACTAAGATTCCTGTTACAGTATTAAATTATTTTTCCGATAAAATAATAACAGATCTAGAGGATAGTTTTTCAAAAAAAGAAATCATATCAAACTCAAAAAAGAATAAGCTTTACGAGCCAAAGTCAACTAAGCACCTAATTTATTGTAATGAAAATAAAGATTGGTTCCCAATTACACTAATATCTTCACTTTATTTATTTAAATCAAAAATGATTTAATCTTTATCATTTGTTAAGAAAACTATATAATTAAAATGATCTTTTACTATATCACTGTTTGAAGATTTAGATTTTCGATATGATATTTTATTTATTTTTTGTTTAATAGACAAAGCTTTTGATTTAATTCCATCCTTTAGGTCTTCATTTGTAATTAATTCAATAATCTTCTGTGTAAAACTAATTTGAAGATTTCTTTTAATTTGATCTGATGGATTAATCTTTTGAAATACGGATTCATATAAATTATCAAACAGTTCGTAATATTTAAGAGTATTTCCTTTTATTGAATTATCTGAAGACAACATTCTATTTAATCTTCTGTATGATAGTAGAGAATTTAATGCACGTTCATGCATACCCTCAATTTTAAATAGCCCATCAGAGTTGTTGAATTGTGAAATAATATCTTTATTTAATAACCAAGTTGGAGTCTCCCATAATTCATTATCAAGAAAGTTTAGAGCTCTTATTTGTTCTTGCTTATCTACATTGACATATGTATAAGAATCATTTTGATTTGTGTTTATAAGGGTTTGATTTATTCCCCCTATTACACCTATTACATGAAATATATATCTTCTGTAAACTGAAAGTAATTCATCATACAATTCTTCAAGATCACCATAGTCTTTTCCAGGTTCATAAGTCCAGTTAATTAAATTTTCTGAAACAATTTTTAAATTTTTAAGTCCATAACTACTTGCTTTTACAGGATCATCTCCAATATTTTCAGTTTGAGAATTTGGATCACCTCCTGCTGATCCAAACATATAGGTTGAGTCTAGACTTTTCTGATCAACTATTTTTGATAAAATTTCCTTTTCTTCTTTAACAGTTTTTCCAGGATAATATCTATAACCCCATTCAATTGAATAATCATCGTATGGTCCAAGTTGTCTAACAAATCTTATATTTTTATCTCCAGGTTGTGCAACATAGTTGTATCTAGCATAATCCATAATAGTAGTCGCAATACCCATCTTTTGAGTAAACTTACCTGATCTCAATGAATCTACAGGGTAAGCACTACTAGCTTTCATATTATGAGGAAGTCCAAGTGCATGTCCAATTTCATGCGAGATAACTCTTCTCATCATTTCTCCTATTTCCTTTTCTGGAGTATTAAGAGTTCTTGCAGATAGATTAGCAGCTCCTGTTTCAAGTAAATAACGATTTCTATATGACCTTAAATGATTATGATACCATATAATATCACTTTCTAATATTTCACCTGTTCTAGGATCAGAAACACTTGGACCTGTTGCATTTCGTGTTTCAGAAGCAACATATCTTACAGTTGAGTATCTAATATCTTCAGGACTAAAATCAGGATCTTCTTCTTTAGATGGTGGGTTTTTAGCAACAATTGTATTTTTAAATCCTGCTTTTTCAAATACTGAGTTCCAATCCTCGATTCCTTTAATAAAATAAGGCCTCCACTTTTTTGGAGTTGCTGGATCTAAAAAATAAATTATTTGTTTTTTTGGCTCAACTAATTCGCCCCTTAAGTAAGCTTCTTCATCTTTTGGCTCAAGTCTCCACCTTCTAATAAGTCTATAGGAGTCAGATTTTAAAGCATCAGAACTATAGTCTATTTTATTAACTGTAAACCAGCCTACTCTATGATCATAATCTCTAACTTTCATTTTTTCTTCAGGCAATAAAATAAATGAGTGATTAACTTGGAAGCTAAAGGTCTTAGTCCTATTTGCCCTTGGAGGCTTACTAGTGTTAAATGTTAATGTGCTAAGTATTTCAATATTTTTAGGAAAACTTCTAGCTGAATCAATACTACTTCTTTTTTTATCTACACTTCCAATTTTATAATTATCTTTCAACCTAGGATTTATGATATTAAATCCAGGAGAATCCTTCAAAAAATAATCAGAAACATCAATTAATAAAGATGTTTTATCATCATTCTTAATTTCAAAACTTGCTAGTATTGGAGAGAAGTTATTTTCTGTTACACTTTGATTAATTGGATCGCCTTCATCTGCTATATTATTGAAGGATATTTGTCTAATATCTACCCTGTTATTCTTTTTAAAAAAACTTATTACTTGCTCTGAAGTTTTAGAGCCAGCATTTATGTATGGGGAATACCCAGAAGGAACTTGTGCTAGTCTAGTTACAACTAATATTTCCTTATTTAAAAGACCATTTGGAATCTCAAAAAATAATTTATTATTTTCAGTAAATGAATTTATAATTCCTTTAGAAACAGTCATTTTCTTAGTCAAAGAATCAATACTTTTCTTTTGACTGTATAAAGAGAATGAAATAAGAAGGGAAGCAAATATTAGTAGAGTCTTTTTCATATAGAAGTTTAGTTCTAATATATGAAAAAGACTTAATTAATTTATATAAGTTTTAGTTGCCTATTTTAGTAAATAACCAAGCCTGATCAGAATTTGGTTTTTTAACTACTAGAGTTTCTTCACCTAAAAAATACTCTAATTTATATTCTTCACCGGTATCAGATCTTAAAACACTGATATTATTTTCATTAATTACTAGTTTCCCTTGAGCAATAATATCAGATTTTGATCTTCGGGAAAAAGTATTATCTGTTTGTATTAGTAAAATTTCACTATCGTTATTTAACCAATATCCGTATATTTTTGGATTGGTTTCATTTGCAGAAACTGTTAATGAACTTAGCAAAATTGTTAAAGAAATTATTAAATTTTTCATGGTTTATTGTATGGGGTTTTTCAAATTTTTTGCAAAGATAATCTAATTGCAAATAATTTACATGTCCTAACGTTAACAAATTGTAAAGAAATAATGGATTAAGATTAATTTTAGAAATTCAATTAATAATTTATTGTTCCTGGAATCTCATTATAAGAATAGTAAACAATATAAAACTAGCTAATATCGACCCTAAACCTATAAAATGAAAAGTTTCTGGATTGGCTCCTTCGAAATTTCCTTGAATTCTAGATAAATAAGTGGCTGCAAAAACAATCCCAACATAATAATAATAAATAAAATGGTAGACCATTTTTTTTATCATATTAATCATTAAAGGATATATTAAAATCATTAAATAAGCTATAAATCCACCTGTCAATTTTATAGGAATTATTGGAAGATCATTGAGATAAACAGAAAGAGCTAAAAAAATGAAATGAATATAGTGAAGGAAGCAGAATACAATTATACTATTTTTGAGTTTTTCAGATGATTTTTTTTTAATAAATGAAAATGTAAAGTGATAAAAACATATTAGATAAATAATTAAAGACAGTCTTCCAGAGTACCTTGCAGAAAGTCTAAAAATTTCTCCCCAATTATCTGTCATCTGATAAAAAAACACAAATATTAAAGCTTCTACTAAAAATCCTATAATTAGTAACTTATTCAGATTTTTGTTTAGAAACATTATTTAATTTTTTTGAAAGATAAACCAGCATTTGACTCAAGTCTTTCTAAAATATTATCACCCATTGCATAAGAGGGGGTAAGAACTCCATATGTTTTTTCTAAATCATCTTTAGCTAGACATACTGCACTCTCAGCTAACATTTTTGAAGTTGAACCGTATCCTGGATCTCTATCACCTGTGACCTTGAAAATAGAAGTATTAGAGTCTTCTTGAAAGACGAAAAACTTTGAATTAAAATATCCACTTTCTCTTTCTTTTTTATTTGGCCCTTCTCCTGGTTTAGGTGTGAAAAAATTAAAAATTTTATTAAAAAGAGATCCTGGTTTTGCAGCTAAAAAAATTAATGGAATTGATATTAGTGTTCCTCTAAGTTTACCCTTGAATCCATTACCGGTCATAATTGCTTCATCATATTTAAAATCTTTACCATATTTGTAATTACTTAAAGCATTACTTCTTCTAACTATTCTAGTATTTATGCCTGCCATTATAAAAGGTGCTATCCAGCTTTTAACTTTTTTATCATATACAACAGATGTCAAATCTCTTTTGTCAGGACCGCTTTGTTCTCCAGAGGGATTTAATCCATATGGGTTTGATAAGCTTTTTCTAACCTCCCTATTATTAGTTGCTTCTTCCATGATGTTTTGCATACTAGCATAGGTTCCACCGCTTAAACCTCCTTTAGCTCCACTTACTCTCATACTCACTTTAAGATTCTTTTTTGAAAGACTTTTGTGTATAAAATAAATCCCTAAATCTGATGGTATTGAATCATAACCACAGCTATTTACAATTTTTACTTCATTATTTTTTGCCTCATCATGATATAAGTCTATCATTTTTCTAATCCATTGAGCCTCTCCGGCTAAATCACAATAATGAGTTATAGATTTTACACAAGACTTAACAAGTAAAGAGCCGTATTTAGAATATGGACCAACAGTACTACATATAACAGAAGATCTCTTAGTCATATCACTAAGACTTTTTTCATCAAAACTGTCTGCAATAATTATTGGTACACTGTTGTCAAGAAAATTTTCTCTTATTGAGATAAGCTTTGACTCATCTCTTCCACCAATAGCCCATTTTAAAGAACCAGAATTATACTTTTTAAATAAATACTCTGCTACTAATCTTCCTGTAAATCCTGAAGCTCCCCATATAATTATATCAAATTCTCTATTCATGTCTATATAATTTAGTTTCTCTGTTAATTTATGCTTGCCTAAAAGTAAAAGAATATTTACCTTCTACATGAAAAATCTACAAAATGTTTAAAAATTTTTCCTTTTTACTAATAGCGCTTTTTTTGGTTAGTTGTGAGTCTGATTCTTATGATTTAGTTATTCAAAATGGAATTATTTATGATGGATCTGGATCAGATAGTGAATCTGTAGATATTGCTATAATTGGAAATCAAATAGTTAAAGTAGGTAAAATCAATTCTAAAAACTCTATAAAAATAATTGATGCTTCTGGTTTAGTTGTTTCACCTGGCTTCATAGATACTCATGCACACTTAGATCCTATGAGTAATTTTATTAAACTTTCTAATGGTGAGAGTCATGTTAGACAAGGTGTAACTACTAGCTTTGGCGGGCCAGATGGAAGAGGTGTTCCATTAAAATATGGTTTTAAAGAATTCTTGGATTCAATTGAAAAAGTTGGAGTTGGAATGAATGTTGGCTTTTTAACAGGTCACAATAAAATCAGGAGAGTTGTTATGAATTTAGACAACAGAGAACCCACAGAAAAAGAATTAGAAAGAATGAAAAATCTTGCCAGTAAGGCTATGGATGAAGGTGCTTTTGGTATTTCAACAGGACTAAAATATCTTCCTGGTAATTTTTCAAAGGTTGATGAAGTGATTGAAATATCTAAAGAAATATCAAAAAAGGGAGGTGTTTACACATCACATTTAAGAGATGAAGGGTTAAAAATTATTGAGGCTGTAAATGAGGCTATAAAGATATCAAAAGATGCAGATATAAGTGTTGTTTTAACCCATCACAAGGTTATTGGTAAACCAATGTGGGGAAAAAGTTCAATTACATTATCTCTAATTGATTCAGCTAGACAAAAGGGAATTAAAGTTATGGCAGATCAATACCCATATAGTGCAAGTCATACAGGAATTAATGTTTTAATCCCAACTTGGGCAAGAGCTGGTGGAAGTCAAGAATTTAAGAGTAGAGTTTCAAATAAGACTACAAGAAAAAAAATTGAAGATGAAATAGTCTTTAATATATTAAATGATAGAGGTGGGAATGATTTAAATCGAATTCAATTTTCTAGAGTTAGTTGGAAACCAGAATTGGAGGGAAAAACATTAAAAGATTGGGCTATCATGAAAGGACTAAAACCTACAATTGAGAATGGGGCTAAACTTGTTATAGAAGCAGAATTAAATGGTGGAGCAGGATGTATTTTTCATGCTATGGATGAATTGGATGTTGAAAATATTATGAAATATCCACATACAATGATTGCTTCAGATGGAAGGCTTTCAGAGCCTGGTGTAGGCCATCCTCACCCTAGAGCATATGGAACATTTCCAAGAGTACTTGGTAGATATGTAAGAGAGAAAAATATATTATCAATGAGTGAGGCAATATATAAGATGACTTATCTTCCAGCTAAGGCTTTTGGACTTAAAGATAGAGGGTTAATCAAGCAAGGAATGAAAGCTGATATTACAATTTTTAATGCAGATACTGTTACTGATAAAGCAACTTTCGAATCACCCCATCAATATCCAGAGGGAATAAAGTATGTAATCGTTAATGGACAACTAGCTGTAGATAATTTTGAATTTAAAAAATTAAAAGCAGGAGAAGTTCTTAGAAAAAATCTTTATGAGTAGATTAAAGTTTTATCTAATTACAAGCTACGTTTTAGGAATATTATTTTTTTTGATTCATAATTTTAATTTTGAATTTTTTTTATTGATTGACCCATTAATATTTGTAGTAATACTTAATATCCCTTCGTTAATAATCGCCTCAATTTCTTATCTATTGAATAAGAAGCTATTTTGGATTTTTTATGGAATTATATTTTTTCTAATATGTTCAGTTTTTGTTTTTTGGACAAGTGTAGAAATATATACTGGAGGTGATTGGGGTAAAATTCTCTAGAAATTAATCAAATTCCTTGATTTTAATATTTCGAAACTCAATTGGATGACCTTCAGATTGAAGTGATATATATCCTTCCTTTAATGGTTGGTCAATTTTGTCAGTAAAATTATCAGACAAATAAGTTCCACCTAAACGAATGTTTGAATATGAAATTACAGTATCTCTTTTTATAATTTGATGAACAATTGAATCAGAGAAAACAAGAAATTCAACACTAATCCAATCATCATTATGATATGTATCTGATGATGAAGAAATGCAATGATTTTCTGCTTTAGATCCATTTATATCTACTTCTGTTCCAGGCGAACACATGTTTAACGTAGGTCTTTCTTTAATTCCAGATCCCCCAAGAAATTGACCTTCAATACTTACCGGAAATCCTTGATTCAACAACATTTGTTTAGGGTGTTCTGAATGTAACATTACACCACTATTTTTATAATTCCATGCTTCATCTTCATTTTTAAAATTATTAGCATGTTCTCCATAAAACCTATAATCTAGTTTTAGATGATAATTTTTAAATTTTTGTTTAGTATAAAATAGATGACCAAATTTTTCTCCAAAAGAATTATAATTATCATATGATACTCTAATTGACTGATCTTTAACACTGAATGTATTTCGATAATTATTATTTAACTCATAACCTTTAATCTTCATTTCCCATCCGTCAAGACTTTCTCCATCAAAAAGACTAACCCAATCATTTTCATTACTCTCACAGCTAATAAAAAACAAAGAGGATATGCTTAATGCTTTAAATAATTTTTTCATGTCCTTAATTTAATAATTTCAAATTACAATACATCAAACTGATAACTGTATTTTACTGAGACACTTCTACTATCTATGTAGTCAAACCAATCAGAATCTCTTATAAAATTAACAACTACAAATAATCCAGAGTTTGCAGTTTGAAGCACTCCAAAACGTGTATTTACAGATGTAATATTTGTCACATTGTTGTATTGAATTAAACTCTGTAAGTACATCTTAGGAGTAAAAGAGTAGCTTAATTTTAATCCAGTTATTAATGCATTAATATCTCCATTTTCAAGAGAAAGTTTTGTATAATCAAGGTTAAGAGTTGAATTAAATTTGTTTCCAATTCTGTAGTTTATATTATTTGAAAGTAAAAATCGATCACCTCCATAATATCCTCCAATAATTGTCCTGTTAGTATAGTTGAATGCTTTATTTCGATTAGACTGAATATAAAATTGAAACTCTTGATGATAATAGTCACCTGTTGGAATTTCAACATCTGATATTTTAAAGGAATCAAAAACTCCTTCTGATGTTATATTTATACCTGTATGAATTTCAAATCCTGAAGGCCACACCCAGTGATTATCAATATGAGTCCAACTACTAACTAGTCGATCTTGAAAATCAAAATAACTTCTATGGGCAATATGAGGTCTAACCTCTAATAAAGGTCCAAAATTTTTCAGCCTAATTTGTTTAAACACTAAAAATTCTGGTTTCTTAAATGCAGATCTCATCAAAAATCCTACTTCAGGATTAAAGCCCTCACCAACTTCTGTATAGCCAGCATTAATCCTCCATCCATTCCAATTATAATTAGCCATAAGCTTAAATGAATGATCAGAAGAATAAACATCAGGACTATCACTTTTTGAAAAAAAGCCAGTAATGTCAGCTTTTTTACCAAGTGCTAATTTTCCGTCGAGAGCATAAACTTTATTATACTCATTATTTGAATTACCAATCTCATTTTTGCCTACATAAATCATTCCTAAAGAAGATCTTGAATTATTAAAATCATGATTAACTCTTGCAACAGAAAAATTATTTTCAAAAATATTTTGATCAGAAACCTCATCAGTAACCATATTAAGTAAACCAACATTTGTTTGACCAATTTTTCCAGAGACTCTTCCTCCTCCTTTTATTGGAACTAATTTACCTTCATCTCCTATTCCAATTCTTCTACTAAAAAAAAGATCAATTTCTCCAGGACTTCCAACTGAAAATTGTCCTGCGTTTTCTAGAAAAAATGCTCTCTTTTCAGGAAAAAAAAGATTAAAACGATCAAGATTAACTTGCTGTTCGTCAACTTCTACTTGTGCAAAATCTGTATTGTATGTTAGGTCAAGAGTTAATCCAGGAGTCAAGCTGTATTTTATGTCTACACCTGAGTCTAAATCAAGAGATACGTCTTTACCTTTTTCTAATATTTGATATGAAGAATTACCAACAGTGTATGGAATGACTTTAAGATTCTTTGGGTTTTTCAGGTCAAGACCGTTTAGTTTACCTGCTATTGAAACTCTTTTAATATCAAAGCCAAGAGGTAAAGATGCCCAATATGAAGTTTCACTATTTTTAGAAATATTTCTTTGAAAATTTAATCCCCAAGTTTTATTTTCTCCAGGCAAGAACCTTAATGATCTTAATGGAATTGAAAATTCTGCACTCCAACCAAAATCTCCTTTTGAAGTTTTAACTTCCCAAGAAGCATCCCAATTAAGGTTTGTCCCACCTAGTGTTCCTCCTTTTTGTCTTGCATTTTGATTGTAACCACCAACACCTTCATTATCTATTTGAGCATCATATTGCATTCCATCAGAATTGGTTCCAAAAAGAAAACCATTTTGAAAATCATTATAAGTGTCGAGTATGAATAAGAAACTGTCTTCATCATTTAAATTAGCATCTCTTCTTGAATCTGAGACTACTATTTTTGATGGATCATTATCAAATCCAATTACAGATATATAAAAAGTCTTATTCGTATAAGCTAACCTTATCTCTGTTTTTTCACTTGATGGCTCTCCAAAATCTGGTGTTATCTGTGTCATTGAAGTTATTGGGAATATTGAATTCCATACTTTATCATTAATTACTTCACCATCAATTATTGGTTCATTATCTATATAAACTATATTAACTTCAGGTCTGCTTTTTATAAACTCTTCTTGACTATAAGATGAAAAGGTAGTGGCAAATAAAAACAATAGGATAATAGAGAATTTAATTTTTTTTTTGGGACATCTCATTAAACTAAGTTAATTAATTTTTAAACCTTTTTTCATAAATTGGGACTATGAATAAATTTTTAATTTTTTTATCGGCTTTATTTTTTTTAACCACTTCATCTTTATCATCTCAAAATGATAACAGAAAAACATTAGAAATATTATTCAACGATTGGCGTGAATTTGAAAAACCTTCATTATTAAATGGAGCTCCTGATTATACCTCTGAATCATTTAATAATAGAATCCCAGAATTTAGAGAGTTAAGAGAAAGGTTAAATGAAATAGATAAATCTATTCTAGATACTCAAAGCAAGGTAGACTGGACTTTGATTTGGGCTGAAATGAATGGTTTCGAATTTAATTTTAGAGTTCTCAAGCCATGGGAGAGAGATCCAGCTTACTATAAATCAGTTTGGATGAATAGGAGTGATGTGCCTGCTCATGAAGGGCCAACTCACCACAATGTTATAGAAATATGGCAATATTCATTTCCATTAACAGAGAATGATTCTAAAAAATTAATAAGTGAACTAAAAATCATTCCACCTCTAAATGAACAAGCAAAACTTAATTTAATTGGTAATGCAAAAGATTTATGGATAACAGGAATACGAGATATAGATGTTCAAATTAATAACCTAGAGTCAATTAAAAGTTTTAAGGAAGTTGGTGAAAATATAATTCTGGTTAATACTATAAATGATGCTATTGAATCAACCAAAAACTTATCACTTTGGTTAAAAAATGAGTCTTCAAAAAAGACTGGGCCTTCTGGAATTGGAAAAGAAAACTACACATGGTATCAGAATAATGTACACTTAGTTCCATTGTCTTGGGATGATGAAGTAATGCTTCTTAAACGAGAGTTATCTAGAGCTTGGGCTTCGCTTAAGCTAGAAGAACATAAGAATAGAAATTTGCCAAAACTTAATCCAGCATCATCTTCTGAAGAATACAATAGACTTACAAGTCAAGCTTCAACAGACTTAATCGATTTTCTAGCAGAGGAAGATATAATTGATGTAAAAGATTTTTACAAAGAAGTACTTGACGAACATTTAGGGAGTTTTGTTGAAGAAGAAAAAAGGAACTTTTTTTGGATAACAGCTCATCTAGATCCCAAACCTTTATTCTCTCATTTTTTTCATTGGTTTGAGCTAGCCGAAATGGACAATAACCCCAATAAAAATATTATTCGGAAAGATCCTGTTTTATATAATATTTTTGACAGTAGAAATGAAGGAGTTGCTACAGCAGTTGAAGAAATGTTTATGCAATTAGGACTCTATGAAAATAGTCCGAGATCTAAAGAGATTGTTTATATTCTAATTGCTCAAAGAGCGGCTAGGGGATTAGGATCTCTTTATGCCCATGCAAATCTTATGACTATGGAAGAAGCTGGTAAAATTCATTCTGAATTTACTCCTCGAGGGTGGATGAAAACAGAAAAAGAATTGTTGATCTTTGAACAACATCTTTATTTAAGACAACCTGGCTATGGAACTAGTTATATTACGGGTAAGTACTTATTTGAAAATGCACTTGCTGAATATTCTAGGTTAAATGAAAATGTTAAAACAGCAGATTTAAAAAATTTCTTTAAAGAATTAATAAATATCGGTAATATACCTATGACACTTTTTCAATGGGAGATAAATGATGACTGGACTGTATTAGAGGAAATAGTCCCAGGACTAAATTAGGTGTCTAACAACTAATTAAAAAGATACTCAGAGTTTGCGAGTTGAACTAAAATGTAAACTTTAGCAAACATTACTATTAGGAAAATCACAAATAAGATTTCTGGATAATATTCTTTGGATATTTTGGTTAATTTAAACACAGTGCAAATGTAAATTTTAGTTTGACATTAAAATCTAAAATTTATGTTAATTATAATAGTTAAATCAGATATCTAACTCTATATATATAAGTTTGTCACATGAACAGATACGGACAAATCAAAGATTTACTCTTAGGAGACCTAACTGTATCAATTTTTGTCTTTGGATCTATTGTTACATTTTTGGTGATAGTTTCCTTACTTCTTTCCAGTAAAGAGAGAGCTAATTATGATAAAGATTATTATGACCGTCATGGATCTCTTCCTAAATAAGAAAAATAATGAAAAAATACTTAATATTAATTCTAACAATATACTCTTTGAATATTTACTCACAAGCTCACATTGGAGCTATGGGGGGGTATAATCTCGATAATGATAAAACTCAGGTCGGAATTGGTTTAAATTATATGTTATTTCCAAAAATTTCTGTAGGTGCAATGGCTATGATAACTCCTTTTGAGGATGGGAGTGGAGATGACTATATGATCATGTATAATGCTAAGTATAAACTTGGTAAATTTACTTTGGTTGGAGGTTTAATGGATATGAAAATGGGCAATAGTCATAATATGAATATGGATATGAACATGGATATGAATGGTACAGATCCTTATTTTGGTATTGAGTATAAACCTTTTAAAAATAAAATGTTGAAGGTTTATTATAACCATTCTGATATGATGAAGTCTGTAGGAATAATGATGCCTATATTACACATTGGTAAAAAAATGAATCATGACATGCACATGAATCATGACATGAGTAAAGATAAAGATTGCGATCCTAATTGTTAGCCATTTAAGCTGTAGCTAATCTAATCGGATCTTTTCTAAGTGTCTAATAATTATTACATCAGAATCTGGAGATAATTTTTCAACATCTTCTTTAAAAGGAATTAATTTAAGTTCAATACTACCTTCTTGTGAAAAGCTGTAAGGCAGTCTAAAATTATCCCAATGGGTTGGAATTATTGTTTTTGGATATCCGGTAACTTTTAAAAGCCTTTCATTATAATTATATAGACCTAACTGAGATTGATTAACTCCTGCTAGAAGAATATCTGATGTGATTCCCTCAAGTTCTCTTTCAACGAAATTCATTGAACCCATCGTAAGTATATCATGATCTTTAAATCTAGCTAAAAACATAAGTGATCCCCCTTCAATAAATTCAGACACTCTAAGTGGTGCCTTTGGAGGGACTGTATATTCTCTTGAATCAAGATAATGTTTGTCATTCAATGCGGAATGTATAGAGGGAATAACTCTAACTGAAAAATTTTCAAATTGATAATCTTCACCTCCTCTTACAGGATATAATTTATCATTATCTATACCATATGCTCTTAATATATTGATTGTGGTTTCTGTCCCTATAACTTTTGCACCAGTTTTTTTTGCTATATATGGCACATCAGATAGATGATCAAAATGAGAATGATGAACTAAAATAAAATCTACCTTATCAATTAAACTATCAATTAGAATTGAGTCAGAAACAAAAAAATCTGATCTCAACACTGTTTTTCTTTTATCTAATTTATTAACTGAAGGGCCACTTCCAAGCTTTACCCTTGAAATATATGGATCAATTAAAACAGTTATATTGTCATCTGAAATTTCCCATCCAGCTGTACCTAAATACTTTAATTCAACTTGACTATGAATAT
>Ga0208971_1000450_pt1 | contig 29347 bp, 23 predicted proteins | sample AOAMet1_18_M0_10_2_FD_188229 | JGI IMG/M metagenome (GOLD analysis project Ga0208971, IMG submission 188229) | Ammonia-oxidizing marine microbial communities from Monterey Bay, California, USA - CAN11_18_M0_10 (SPAdes) | ecosystem: Environmental > Aquatic > Marine > Intertidal zone | place...
CAGTATCCTGATTGACTTAGGTATTCGACCACACGGGCGATTCGTTGTTCGGCGCCGGTCGATCGTCGCCAAAACGGTAAATCGGTTGCGAACAGAATACGGTGCGAAGTCAAGGGATTACCGAATTGTGGAAGAGTGTGAGGGTGATTTTGGCGGTATAAGGGTTGCCGGTAACAAAGTTTATCGATCCAACCTGTGGTTAACAACTTTATTTCAAAATTGATAAGGCGGCTTGTTTAAGCGTGGGTTCAATAGAAAATAGAACTTTTAATATTGATTGCTTGACTGCGGGGTAGAATACTTTGGAATCTTATCAACCGGATACGAACCGATATGACGGACGCATGGTCTACAGACGATGCGGTCAATCTGGACTAAAACTGCCAGCGGTGACGCTTGGTTGTTGGCACAATTTTGGCGGCAATGCTCCGACCGAGAATCAGCGACAGATGATCTACACGGCGTTTGATGCCGGCATCACACATTTTGATTTGGCAAATAATTACGGACCGCCCTACGGAAGTGCTGAGAAAAATGTCGGTCGGATATTGGCTGACCTGCCACGGGATGAGATTTTAATTTCCTCCAAGGCTGGCTACGACATGTGGCCCGGGCCTTACGGCGAGTGGGGATCACGTAAATACATGCTGGCCAGTCTTGACCAGTCCCTACGTCGGGTGGATGTCGATTACTTTGATATTTTTTATAGTCATCGGTTCGATCCCGATACACCGTTGGAAGAAACGTTGGGGGCGTTGAATACAGCAGTCCAACAAGGCAAAGCGTTGTATGTTGGGATTTCAAGTTATTCGACGCAGCAGACGCAGGAGGCGGTAGGGATTTGCCGAGCCAATGGTTGGGAGCGACTGTTGATTCACCAGCCAAATTATTCTTTATTTAATCGTTGGGTCGAAGACCGGCTCGCCGGTGCCTGTGAGGAGAATGGGCTGGGAATGATTGCGTTCTGTCCACTTTATCAGGGCTTGCTTACGGATAAATATTTATCTGCAGTCCCAGATGGTTCTCGCGCGGCGAACTCTCCCAGTACCTTGCGTCCGGAGGAGTTGCGAGATGAGATTTTAGAGGTGGTGTCGAGTCTGAATACAGTTGCTTTGAATCGAGGGCAAACGCTTGCTCAGATGGCAGTGGCTTGGATTTTGAGGTTGCCGCAAATTACCAGCGTGCTTTGTGGGGCGAGTCGCCCTGAGCAAATCTTAGAAAACTGTGCTGCCCTTGAGAATCTGCATTTCTCCGATGAAGAAATGAAAGAAATTGATAGCCTGACGAAAGCGATTGAGTTACCCGCTTCGCTTTGGGCCAAGGAAAATGATAGCTAAATCTCCATAACCCATTAAACTCGTCTTGGATGCGGAGTTTTATTGATTCCCAGGAGGTAAGAATGGAAGAGATGCCAATGGCGCGTTTGATGGTTACTGAAACCGAGGTTGATGCTAGTTTTTACAAAGCAGCACTCGAGGGAAGCGGTATCTCTGTTTTTGTCAGCGGCATGGAAGGCTCGGTATTTGGTGCCGCGTTAGACGGTCCTGACGAAATTGAAATAATCGTCTATCAAAAAGACCTCGAAGCCTCCCAAGCGATCATTGCAGAGTTAGACGAGGAGCCAGAGAATGAAATTCCCACTTGGATTTGTTCGTGTGGTGCTGAAGTAGACGAGGGATTTGGTGTTTGTTGGTCTTGTGGTGGGGAGTACGATGCTGGTGCGAAACCGCATGGCAGCGACAACGCTCCTGGCTGAAGAAAATGATCTGTAACTTTTTGATTGTTGATTGAATGGCAAAGAAAAAACCTAAACGACGAACCGGCTTTCCTCCCGCTGTTGAAACTCCAGTAGCACCGCAAAGAATCAGTAGTACTGGCCAGCGTCCGATGCGCTGGGGTTTGATCGTATTATTTTTGGTTATTTCAGTCGGCGGTACTTATCTGGCGATATGGCTTCGGCAAAACGATAACTCTCCTCGTTACACATTCAAGGTAATTAAGAAGTATCCCCACGACGAGAAAGCGTTTACGCAGGGACTCTTGTTCCATGATGGTTTTTTATGGGAAAGCACGGGGCGTTATGGAGAGTCAACGGTTCGCAAGATCGAGCTTGAAACCGGGGAGATTCTCAAGCAGCACTCGCTTGATGATAATTTGTTTGGTGAAGGGATGGTGCAGTATGGCGATCGCCTGATTCAGTTGACATGGAAGGCTGGAAAGGCCTTGGTTTATGACATGGACTTAAACCCAATTGAAGAATTCAGTTATCCAGGGGAAGGCTGGGGGTTGGCGACCGACGGCAATGATCTAATTTTGAGTGATGGTAGCTCAGTTTTGAAATTCATCGACCCCGAAACATTTGATATAAAAAAACCTCTTCGCGTTTTACGAGAGGGTGGTGTCTTTGTGGGGCAGTTAAACGAATTAGAATATGCAGGCGGGAAGATTTATGCCAACCGATATCAATGGGATCTCATTTATGAAATCGATATCAACACTGGCAATGTCGTCGGCATCATCGACCTCGCGGGATTGTGGCCGCTGAGTGAACGTCCCGCCGACGGTGTTCTCAATGGGATTGCCGTCACGCAAGATATGCCGCCGCGAATATTTGTGACTGGGAAGCTGTGCCCGTTCATCTATGAAATAGAACTGGTGCGAATGGATGCTCGCTAGTTAGTCGGTTTGCTGCCTTGGGCAGTTCTCTTTTGGCCTGCGCTGGCGGTTGGTTGTAATGGCCATTGGCTCAGGCTCGTGCCCAATTAACGTGATCGCTTGGCGGCCAGCGGTCAATTCAGCTCAATGGCCTTGTCTGGTCAGCAGTTTCGTCCGATTGGTTACGGATTAGGGGTGTCGGAGGCCAAACTCCTCGTCGAGTTCGGATTACTTGGATTTTAAGGGTTGTGTGTCAGGAATTCTTAATCGAACCCGAAGATACTATTGGACGATGGCAATTCATGACTAACACTTCAGTGACCTCTTGAAACTCGGTTTTTTCCGTCTGTTTGGCAGGGTCAACAACGCTGATTTAATCCGGCCTGATTTTGCACTATGACACACTGGAAATCCAAACTTATTGACGCTTATCGGTTTGCGTCTTGGCCTTATCGGTGGTCGATGCACCGTCGCATGTCGCGTTCAGGGCAAGTGCCAGTTTTAGCTCTTTTTTACCATCGCGTCGCCGATGACCATCCCAACCCTTGGACGATAAGGTGCGATGATTTTCAGCGGCAGATTGATTGGTTGCAGGATCATTTTGAAATTGTCGACTTGCAGGAATGTCAACGGCGTATTCGCAGTGGGTTCAATCAACGCCCAACGGTCGCGATTACATTTGACGATGGATATTCCGATAACTGTGATTTCGCTTTGCCGATGCTGATTGAAAGGCGAATTCCAGTAACGTATTTTGTGACAACACAGCACACGCTTCACCAGCAAGCCTTTGAGCATGACCTCGATATCCAAAGGCCTTTGCCAACCAATTCGATTGAGTCACTTCGGGCACTTGATCTTGCGGGCGTCGAAATCGGTGCACACACTCGGTCGCATCTGGATCTTGGTAAGGTGACTTGTGAAAAAACTTTGATCGATGAAGTCATCGCATCAGCGAGAGAACTCGAGTCTGCCATTGGACGTAAAGTAAGATACTTTGCATTTCCCTATGGCCTGCATTCCAATCTAAATGCGAATGTTTTTGCGATGTTGAAAGAGGCTGGATTTTTGGGTGCTTGCTCAGCTTATCAGGGTTGGAATGAAATTGGTTTAGATGAATTTCATATTCAGCGAATTCACGGTGATCCGAACTTCTCGCGTTTCAAAAACTGGATGACTTATGATCCACGGTTCGCGCGGGTCAAGCGGTTTGATTACTCAGACGGAAAGTTTGACAAATCTAAGCTCGAATCTCCACCCGCGAAACCGGTTGCTGGACTTCCGCTTGGAGAGATCAGTCTGATGCCCAGCACTTATCAGCATCCATCGGTCCAGTGATTGAGGTTGCAGCGATTTCTAGGCGAATTCATGACTCAACTGCTCCCGAAATCTTACCTGCTTTGGGGAATTGAGCTGAGAAGTCGATTCTTGGTCTTGAAATCGCTTGTATCTTAAGAACAATGCTGGGATATTTAGAACGGCAGTTTGCCGATTGTTTAGGGTGAGATTGAATGAAGCAAGTCACGGTTCCTGTATTAGCAGCACTCGCGAAAGTGTTGAGCGGGGCAACCGTGCGCTGGATTGGTTGTGAGCCAGAGGCCTGTCAGCGAATTTATTTTGCCAACCATACCAGTCATCTTGACGCACTCGTCTTGTGGGCTTCACTTCCTAAGAACATTCGTAATTTGACTCGACCAGTGGCGGCGGTGGATTATTGGCAGAGTGGTCCGGTCCGAAGGTACATGGCAACTGTTTTTAATGTCTTGCTGATCGATCGAAAGAAAATAAAAGTTCACAACAGCCCGATCGACATGATGTTGCGAGAAATCGGTGACGTTAATTCGCTGATTGTGTTTCCAGAAGGCAGTCGCAATTTATCGGGCAAAATGGGCGAATTTAAAAGTGGCCTGTTCCACTTGGCAAAGAAGAGACCTGATTTGGAATTAATGCCTGTTTATATAGATAACTTGAATCGCGTGATGCCCAAAGGGGAATTCCTGCCGGTACCTCTGCTAAGCTGTATCTCGATTGGGGCGCCGATTTGGCTGGAATCTGGGGAGAGTAAAGCGGAATTTCTCCAGCGAGCCCGAAAGTCGGTACTAAAAATGAAAGATTCTTGATTTCTTCAAGGGGTTCGGGTTGGAATCCCTATCAATCTATCTTATGCCCTCGCATAATCTAATCAGGGACGCCCTCTTCGTGATTGGGCCATTAATTGATTCGACGAACAATGATGACGTGAAATGTGATTGACGCGACGCTTACAACTTTACTGGCGGTTCAAAACGAAACTGCGTCTTCTTTTGGGGAAGGTCCGGGAAGTTGGACGATAGGTTTAGTGTTGGTTGTTTTGGTTTCGCTGGGCGCCTTATTAGCTGCCGGGCAAACTTTAAAACGGAAGCCTGAATCGCATATTGATCCAGCGATCCTTCGAAATTTTAATAAACGAGTCACGTCGTGGTTGACGATTTGCGTGATGCTTGTCATTGCGTTGATGTTGCATCGCAGCGTGACAATTGCTTTGTTCGGCTTTGTTTCCTTTTGGGCGCTTCGTGAATTTATCACGATGACACCGACTCGTCGCGGAGATCATCGGACGTTGTTTTGGGTCTTGTTTGGTTTCACTCCACTCCAGTACGTTTTGGTTGGAATTGACAACTATGATCTTTTCACGATTGTCATCCCGGTTTACGCGTCGTTATTCATTCCTGCGAGGATTGCTTTTGCTGGTGATCACAAACGGTTCCTCGAGCGGACTGCCAAGATTCAATTCGGATTGCTAATTTGCGTTTACTCATTAAGCCACTCGGCAGCTTTATTAAATTTAAAATTAGCGAAATGGAATTCCGACGAGCTTAAGTGGGAAGCCTGGCAAAACGATACTTATGGATTGTTGTTCTTTTTCATTGCGATCGTGCAAGTAAGTGATATTTTGCATTTTCTGTGGGATCGATTGTTTGGTCGCCACGTGATTGCACCCGCGGTCAATGCAACCAAGACGTGGGAGGGGCTGTTGGGGGCGGCTTGTTGCACGAGTTTGGTCGGTATGGTCATTCAGGTTGTCTTGCCGGTCACGCCATTCACATGGTGGGGCGCTGGATTTATGGCCTTAATCATCAGTATCATGGCATCTTCTGGCAGTATGACGATGTCGGCGATTAAGAGAGATCGGGGTGTCAAAGAGCATGGCACCTTGGTGCTGGGACATGCCGGCGTGTTGGATCGAATCGATTCAATTTGTTTCGCTGCTCCAATTTTTTTCCATCTAACGCGTTTCTTCACAGATGCTGAGAGCAAAGGTGTTGAGGTAGTCGTTGAGCAATCGGTCGCGGCGGTCACAACGGGAATGTCTTGTTTTTCATCCATGGTCTAAATGAGATGAGGTCACAGGATCGACTCGCTCGGATAGCGGAGTTTAGTAGTTCCATTTCAGCCCATTCTGTCCGAATTCTCCTTGAAGCACATGGAGTGAAGGCGACGGTGGTGGGTGATGTCATGAACGAGACGGGCCTTGAGCTGGTTTCTGTTTACATCCACGCTAACCAGATCGAGACGGCGAGAATGGTCATGCGTGATGTTCCTGCGGCGTCGGAGGTGTTGATCCCGTCATGGATATGCTCATGCGGAGCGGAAGTTGACGCAGGTTTTCATTGTTGTTGGTCCTGTGGCGAAGAAGCGGAAGAGTCTTCGAGCGAGGGCTGATTGACACCGCTTTTGCATTGGAGTGATCGATGTATGCGTAAAAGAATGGCCGCAAGCGATTTCAGATTGTTGAGGATTCTGTTAAAGTGTGCCGGCAGTGGTTAACCAAAATTAAGGTAAAAAGAATCCGTGGCTAGTTTAAAAAAAACAATTGAGATGTACGAACTGGATGTTCCGTTTGAGGCTTATCCACGTTTGAAGCATTACTGTCAGGCCCTATGGGAAATTAATCAGGATCTTAACCTTACGCGTCACACTACCCACGAACTGTTTGTTACTCGGGACCTGCTTGATACGATCGAGATATCAAAATTAATTCCTGAGGGCAAGGAGGTGCTCGATATTGGTTCGGGTGGTGGAGTACCTGGCTTGGTTTTATCCGTACTGCGTCCGGACTTGAAGATATCGTTGACTGATTCGGTAGGGAAAAAAGCTGCTGCGTTGGGGGAAATTGCAGAGGCTATCAACGCAAGCGTCGAGATCTACCACTGCCGAGCGGAAGAGCTGTTGGAAGATTTTCGGTATGACTACTCGATCGCGCGAGCGGTTGGCCCGTTGAAGAAAATGGGCGTCTGGTTTTCTGATTGCTGGCCGTCACTTGGTCGATTACTCGCGGTCAAAGGACCGCAGTGGCTTAAAGAGAAATCCGAAGCCGACGAACTTGAGTTGCTTAAGCAAGTCGATGTGCGTGTGTTGACGGAATACGAAGTTCCCGGTGTCGACTGGAAAAGTGTAATATTGCAATTGAAGGCAAGCAGTTGATTGTCAAATGCCTTGAACAAAAACCAAGGCGATACTCAAGAAAAACCATGCGGCCACGGATAGGAAGAAGAGGATGGTTATGACCATCCCAATGACCATTCCGGCCTGCGTCATCGAGCGTCCTTCGGGATCCATGATTCCCTGATTTATTTTCCGCATGTCTTGTTTGCCAAGAATCCAAGCTAGGACGCCTGGGATGAGGCAAACATTGCAAAGGATTGAGGCGATCCCAAGCCCCAGAATTAATCCCCCTCTGTGAGGTTGTCGGCTTCGAACGGAAGTTGACGGTGTGGTTGGAAGACCTGGCGAGTAGGGATTGGGTGGCGCTGGGGGAGGTTGGTTCTGTTCGGAATCGCTTCCCGAAAACTGCATATTTTCCGTCACAAGATTTAGCGTTTGACATTGCGGGCACCTCGCCTGTTTGCCGATGTGCGCTTCGTCTATTCGAAGAATCGTATTGCAATGCGTGCAGGGGAATTGAATGGCCATAGCTAACTCTTTTCATTCAGGTGACGGAGTTGTGGAAGTAATTGCCCCAGGGTCTAAATGATAAGACGGTTTGATTTAGGCTGTCAAATTAAAGTAATGGTGAAGTTTGTGGAAGTTAATTTTCCATGTCCAAGCCGGCACTGGTTTATGATGAAGAAATGTCATTCTCGGTGACTCCTGATTTTCTGAATTATTTTGGATCATCTTCGAGTCGTAACGAAGTCTACTCCAAGTTACCTCAGAACTCGGGAATTGGTGGGTTCTAATGCATTGTGCGGGCGGATGGAATTTCGCAAGGAGTGTATGGGGAGTTGGGTTTGTAATTTGATTAGAAACAGTGGTGAAAGATTTTTCCTGCAAAGAACAACGCTGGATTTTTTAAATCCAACAGAAATTTTAGCCAGAGTTCTTCGTGTGCGGTGTTGGGTGGGCCATATTTGTGTAAAATTCTGCTCTCTTTGAAGAGCAGAAGCCAGTTGATTATTTTTCGTTTTGTCCATGTTTTACTTTTGATAATGCCATGCAATTTAAATCCGCGGACGCGTGTCGGTTCGATATTTTGTCGTTAGGTGAAGTGATGTTGCGGCTGGACCCAGCCGATGGTCGCGTACGAACGGCTCGTAGTTTTGATGTTTGGGAGGGAGGCGGCGAGTACAATGTGGCCCGGGGATTGCGGCGCTGTTTTGGGCTGCGAGCGGGGCTTGTTTCAGCCTTTGCCAAAAACGAAGTGGGGCGATTGCTAGAGAATTTAATTCTCACTGGCGGTGTTGATATGGAGTTCGTCAAATGGATGGAATTTGACGGTGTTGGGCGTTCGTGCCGAAACGGTTTGAATTTTACCGAGCGTGGTTATGGAGTTCGCGCGGCCTTGGGGACTTCGGATCGCGGGGCGACGGCGGCATCTCAATTGAAACCGGGTGATATTGACTGGGAGCATATTTTCGGCGAGCTGGGGGTTCGCTGGTTTCACACCGGTGGAATCTATGCCGCCCTGTCAGAAACGACCCCGGAAGTGATAGCCGAGGCATTGCAGTGCGCGAAGAAGCATGGAACTGTGACTTCTTATGATCTGAATTTTCGCAGTTCACTTTGGTCAGCTTTTGGTGGGAAAGAGAACTGTCAGCGTGTGAATCGATCGCTGGCACCTTTTGTCGACGTCATGATCGGTAATGAAGAGGATTTTACCGCCTGTTTAGGCTTGAAGGTTGAAGGACTCGATGAGCAAATGAAAGAGTTGCCAATCGAGGGTTACACAAAAATGATCGAGCAGGCGACCTCTGATTTTCCTAATTTCCAGGCGATTGCGACAACGTTAAGAACCGTCAAAACCGCGTCTATCAATGATTGGGGGGCGCTTTGCTGGAGTGATGGGAAATTATGTCAGGCAGTTCATCGAAAGAATCTTGAGATATTTGATCGCGTTGGCGGCGGCGATAGTTTTGCATCGGGTTTAATTTACGGCTTCCTAAAGACGGGTGATCCTCAACAGGCGGTTGAGTATGGGGCTGCTCACGGAGCTTTGGCGATGACGACTCAGGGAGACACCACGATGGCGAGTGTTGAGGAAGTCGAGGCGTTGATGGCTGGTGATAGTGCGCGGGTTAAACGTTAGAGAAGCGAATTGCACGTGTGCGACTTGCAGCCAATTCAATTATAGTTCGATGTTTGCGATGGAGACTGTGTTGCGGATGTTCTGCTCGGTCGGTAAACAGCCTACGGGACAGAGTATTTTAAATTCGACTGAAAAAACCATCTTGGAGTTATCGTGAGACGTTATCAGGGGCTTATGCGGGATACTTGGTGGGCTTGGTTAACGATTCTCTTGTTCGGGACTCTGGGTGGCACCCTGGTTTCGTATATATTTTTCTCGGCAATTCCGATCGCTATTTTTTCTTTTTTTTACTTCGGTTTGATGCGTTACGATATCAGCGGTAAACCCAAAGAGATGTAAAATTTGATGAACGAAAATACGTTTGGGCAGGATCTTGAATTTCTCAATCGGCACGTTGAGACGATTGTTTTATCAAATTCAGAGGGGGCTTCAGCAATTGTTGTTCCCACTTATCAAGGTCGAACGATGACCTCAACTTCGACAGGGATGTCCGGCGCGAGCTACGGTTATCTGAACTACGATGCAATCGCTGCGGGGAACTGCGATCCCCAAATTAACCTCTATGGCGGTGAGGATCGGATGTGGATTTCACCCGAGGGTGGTCAGTATTCGGTATTTTTCGATCCCAACGTGGAAATGCTGTACGAGAATTGGCGGACGCCAGCGTGCTTGGACACCGAACCGTTTGCATTAACCGGGCACGACGAAAGTTCCGCGTCATTCGAGCGTGTCGCGCAACTGACCAATTGGAGTCAGTTTGTATTTGATCTGAAAATGGAACGCACAGTAACGCTGCTAGATACAGCGACGGCGGCAGAGCATCTTGGTTGTTCTCTCGATGGTCTGTCCGTTGCAGCTCATGAGAGCAAGAATCGACTGGGTAATATTGGCGAATCGCCCTGGGAATTGGAGACCGGCTTAATTGGAATTTGGATGCTGTGTATGAACAAGCCGGCGGCAGGCGCTACGCTACTGGTTCCATTTAAGGTAGGTTGTGAGAGTGAATTGGGGCCGATCGTTAACGCTGACTATTTCGGTAAGCTTGATCCGTCGCGGTTGCAGGTGGATGAACCTGGCGGGCTGGTGTATTTCCTTGGTGATGGGAAAATGCGGAGTAAACTTGGGCTGACTTACCAAAGGGTTCAGCCGTACCTTGGCAGTTGGGATCGAGATCGTGGAATCTTGTCGGTCGTTCAGTTTAATTTACCCGACGCAGCTCCCAACGGTTACAACAACAACCTTTGGGAAATCCAAAAAGAACCTTACTCTGGGGACGTCATCAATGGCTACAACGACGGCCCCAATGAGTCAGGTGGTCAGCTTGGCGGGTTTTTTGAACTGGAAACGATCAGTCCGGCTTTGGCTCTAAAGGCTGGTGAATCTTACACGCATCTTCACCGCACGATTCGAATGGAAGGCGATCGACAGGCGCTCTCACAGGTTTCTATGAGTGTATTCGGTGTCGACCTCGATGAGATCGAACGTCGTTTTCAATCATAGAAACCTGCAATCGTGATCAAAGCCGTCGAAGCACTTCACTTGTTCTTCCGATTCTCCTTTTTCGTTTTGGCAGCGGCTCGCCGCTGTTGGGTTTCTCGGTCACGACGCACTTTATCCGCCTGACGTTGAGCTTCTCTGGCCTGGTCTTTCGCGGCTCGTTGCGATTTTTCTTGGGCAAGTTTCGCTTGACTTTGAGCCCGACGGCTAGCCGCCTCGCGATCTCGCTGTGCCTTTTCAGCAGCTCTTTGTTGCTCCTTCATCTGAGATGCTCGTTTGGCCTCGGCTATCTTTTGTTGAGTAGCTGCGCGACTTCGTTCCCGCTCAGCATTCGCTTGAGATTCACGCAGTCGTTTATTCCGCTCGTATTCCTGACTTGCGATTCTTGATTTTTCATCGCGCTCAGCCCGTTGCTGTGCTAGAACCTGCTGTTGTTGAGCACGCTTGAGTTCATCTGCTCTTTTCTTCGCAGTCTTCTCGATTTCTCTTTGTTGAGCGCGAGACGCACTGTTGCTTGGAGGTCGAGTATTCGAAGATACGGTTTGCGAAGGAGTCGATTTCTTTTGCGATTTTGCTTGCCTTTCTAACTCAAGTTTGCGTTTCAATTCAGCGCTTCGAGTGTCCCGAGCTAACTTGCTTTGCGCTGATTTGTGCCTGATTTCTGCGAGTTTTTGCTCACGCTCGAGATCTCGGTTTTGTTTTTCCAGATCTCGCTCTCGCTGCTTTTGAGCGGTTTTCGCTCGCGCTTCCTCTGCAGCAAGGCGAGCTGCCGCAGATCTTGCTTCTTGGGTTTTTCGACGATCAGATTTTTGTTTCGCGATTTGATTGGCTTCAACGTGCTGCTGATGATCGCGGTCATTTACACGGATTGGCTTGGACGAACGAGTGTCTCTGTCCCGTGTTCGCTGCGTTTGATTTCCAGCTTGACTTCGGTCAGTCCCGTGGTCATGTCCGTCATGGCGTCCATCACGGTGGTCGCGATCACCGTAACGATTAGCTAGTTTCGATCGGCGAAAATAGTCGTCATGAGCGCGATCGTGGTGATTGGATGAGCCCGATAGGTTAATGTGTGCATTAAGAGATATCTGAGGACGCAGGTTCCGATAAGTTTCGTAGTGACGGTGTTGAGTGTCGATCCAGTTCAACAACGGGAAGTCGTTGTACCGATGGCTGCGTCCGCAATAATGCGCCATAAGTGGGTCGTATTGATCATGAAGATTCCGGCGGTTTACCCAGGAATGATAGTGGTTGTCGTGGATTGAATTCTCGTAGTAATCGCCAAAATAGTACTGGTTGCAGTTGTCCCGGTAAAAGAGGTGAACGAAAAAGTTTGCACCTGTGTCAATGCAGTAGTCGGGGCGATAGCGATACGAGTCGTGAAAGTGACAGTCGTCATCAAAAGCGACTGGCGCGAAAACAGTGCCTCGTTTTTCAAACTCATAATCCCAATAGCCTCGCCGATAGACGCAACCACGAGGGGTCCAAACATAACGAGATGGAATCCAGATCCAATTTTTTTCACGAGGGTGCCAGTGACCTGATCGCCAGAAATACTCTTGACGATCTGTTTGGAACTCCCACTGGCCAGGGCAGTAAAAATAGTTTTCATTGGGAGCATCGCCCGACGGTCCACTTTCAAAATTACTAGGTGGCTCGGGTAAATAGCTAAGTTCTTCCTGGTCTTGAGTTTCGTCGAGCCAGAACCCAGAAATCCAACGGGCTCCCTCGTCAAGTTCTTCCCAGTAACCCGGAATCCAGTTTCGCTTAGGTGGAGCATCTCGCCAGACACCACTGATCCAGATGAAAGTATCTTTGGCGTCGTCCCAAGACCAGTAACCGGCAACCCAGATTATGTTTTTCCCCTCAGGGCGAAACTCTGGTGGTAATTCTTTAATATCAGCCGGCGGTTTTTGGGTGATGACCGGATTCGGTTGGGGATCGGCAAGATAGGCTTCGGCAAAGGCTTCGTGAAGTGGACCGCGCATCAAGACTTCGGGTTCGGGGCTTGTCTGAGGAACTTCCTCTTGCAGGCCAATCTCGGAATCGGCATCCGTTGTGGATAAGGGTGGATTTAAAAGAACGGAATAGCTCTTTTTTGATTCCAAAGGCAATTCCTGACCCATTGATTCCAAGCTGCCAAAGACAGTGGCAAGCATAGCCACGGCAAATAGAGATGAGGAGCGTCTTGGAGTATCGAATAGGTGACAGAGTGTTATCATTTTGACCATGGCTTTTCTGCTTTCGTGAAAAGTGCTTTCCGCGCTAACGGCTGTTCTATTGTCTTTTTTCGGCTTATTCTCGCTGGGAATTAAGTAGTGTTGGTAAGTCACTGGGCCAACAAAGGTTATAGAAAGCGAATGGTGTGCCAAAATCACGTAAATGAGAGGGAAGGCAGATTTTGAACATTGGGTGACCGCGCAGGAATAGGCGAATTAATGTGTCGCCTCCGTCTTTGAGGGGCAATAACGGAAATTACGGGAAAGCGGCCAAGCGATAGGGCGGATCTACGAGAGCTTAACTAAAGGCCCTTGCCGGAGGGGGCGCAAATTAGCGGACGTCTTTCCACAGTTCCGAGCTGTTAAAGCCATCTCGAATTCTCCATTCCCTGAGTCGCCCTAGGAGTTCTTGCTTGACGGAATCGTGTTCAGGTGCGTCCCACAAATTGTTCACTTCGGTAGGATCTTGTTTTAGGTCAAACAATTGCCCAAACGATTCTTCTAAAAAATGAACGAGCTTCCAGTCTCGAGTTCGAACCATTGTCATAAAATCGGTTTCAGTCAGATTTCCATCGCGGGCTTGTTCGGCAAAAACAATGTCGCGAAAACACTGATCTTGATCTGCTGAGTTATTGAGAACCGGCAGAAGTGATTGGGCAGCCATTGGGTAATCGACGGTTGCCCCAGCGAGTTCTAGGATGGTTGGCCCTAGATCAAATTGCTGGCACAGTCCTTCAATTCGTCGCCCTCCTTCGAATCTTCCCGGCGCCCAAACGATAGTTGGCATTTTGGTGATGGTGTCGTACATCGTCCATTTTTGGCTATGTCCGTGATCGGTGAGGCAGTCGCCGTGGTCAGAGGTAAAGATGACAATCGAGTTTTCTGCATAACCTGTTTCTTCGAGAGTAGAAAGTATCTCGCCGATTTTTTCATCAATCATTGTCACGTTGGCGAGATAGAAAGCTCGCTGCCGATGTCTCTGTTCGGCAGTTGGTTCTAAGAGATAATGCACTGAGTCATGGTCAACTTCAGTATTATGGATTCGCATTCCTTTAAATGGTTGTGGTTGCGAATCGAGTTCTTGCTGGCTAACTGGCAAAATGTTGAGATCGGTCTGCGCTAAATATCGCTCGGTATAGCGTGGGATGGGGTCGTAGGGCGGGTGGGGTCCGGGGAAACCAATTTCCAGAAAGAGTGGCTCTGTTACGGGGTAGTTATTCAACCACCACGTTGCGAGGTCACCGACAAACACATCCGGGTGCATGTCTTCGTCGAGCAACCATTCAAAAGCACCGAGGCTTTCTTTGTAGTCGCTTCGCTGGCGGTAAAGTTCTCGTTGTTGTTTGACCAAGCCTCTGGCGCGAAGCGCTTTGTCCCACTCGTCAAAATACCACCGAGCCTCGAGGTAGCGATCTTTATTCTCCACGACATACCGTTGATCAAAGCCCATCGGCGTGTTGTATGGCCACGTGTGCATTTTTCCAACGTTAACCGTATGGTAACCAGCTTTTTGTAGATCGGAGGTCCAGCCGCGTGTCCAGTTGTCGGCGTTTCTTAAGATCCCCGTTGTGTGTGGATAATGGCCCGTAAATAGACTTGCTCGGGCTGGTGCACAGGATGCCGCGGTGATGAAGCAATTTTCGAATGTGACTCCCTCGCGTACCATGCGATCCAAATTGGGAGTCTCCATGTAATCAAAGCCTAGTTCCGCAATGGTGTCGAAACGTTGCTGGTCAGTGATGATAAAAATGATATTCGGTTGAGCGGTCATGATTTCGATGGTGAAATAAAGGCTAAATTTAGGAGAAACTCGATGACGTAAACATTACGGAAGCGCGACTGAAAACAACTGTGTAAAAATCATTTCTAGAGCTAAGCTAAATCCTAGCCCAATGATCCCAAGAATCAGCCATTGTGTTTGTTTCGCTTTGGAAATAGATAGCCCCATCAAAAATATTGACAGGGGTGTAGCGATTCCGAATGGGATTTTGAATTGCAACGCAGCGACGTAGACAATCAAAATTGCAAGACAAGTCGCGCCAAGGATCGAAGATTTCTTTGAGTATATACGGTCTGAAGGCGTTGGTGCTTCCAGTGCAGCTTCGGGCTCGGTTTTGAAAACAAGAACTGCGACCAGTAGGATTGCCACGATTCCAATTATCCAGACCGGGAAGTTTGGCAGTTCAGTTTTTGCATCGACAGAAAGTTCTTGGAATGCTTTGACGCGAACCGCCAGGTGTTCTCGTAAGTCCTCTCCGCTGCGAAAGGTAGGATCAATCGAGAGCTTTTGTAATTCCTGATTAACTTCAGGCGATTGCAGAGTATCGTGAAAGGTGCGAGCGAGGATGTCGGCGATATGGTCGGGTGTATCTTTGGGAGCCCAGATGTAATAGGCGTTTTCGGCACGAGTTTTTAAGTTTTGCTCGGTGGAAGTGGCTACTTCGGGGATTGTTGGATGTCGCTTATCTCCGAAATTGCCGATCGCGAGAATGTTATCGGCTGCGGGTGTGTCGCTAGAGTTTCGAAAGGAGACGTATTCGGCGAGTGAAAAAATCCCTGCCTCAAGTTTACCGCCGAGGAGGTAGGTGTAACGTTTCGCGCCACCAGCTGAAATGAAATTAAAATCTGCTCCCGGGAATTCTCCGAGAAGCTGTTTGCAGATGAAATACGCAGGGGAACCTTGGTTTGCACCAACACGAATTGTGTTTGGGTTTTTCTGGGCCGCTTCAAGAAGTTCATTTAAATTGCGATATTTAGAGTCGGCTCTTACGACCATTAAAAGAACGATGCTTCCGGTTTGAGCAATCGGGCGAAAAGCTTCGGGTCCGTAATCGACGACCCCCGCAAGTTGCGTAGCGATGATACCCTCGTGATGACAAAGGAGTTGGTAGCCATCGGGTGGAGCGTCTTTAACTTGTCGACTGCCAATTGTCGCCGAGCCGCCGTCTTTATTGGTGACAACGAATTCTTCGCCAAGTGAGCCTTCACGATTCAGTGATTTTTGGAGGATACGCGCGAATGTATCAGTGCCCCCGCCTGCGAGATACGGCACCACGATCTGAATTGGCTTCTGAGGGAATTGATTTGGCTGATCGGTTGAGATCGTATTGATTAGTCGCCAGGCTGTGATCAACAGCAATGCTAGTAATACAATTCCCTGTATTTTTAATTTGTTTGATGGAGCACTCATGATTGGCTCCTCCAATCTCGATAGCGATTGCGGCAGATTGGAATCGCTAAGAGTAAAACCGCAATGAGCAGGAACGCAAGCGATTTGGGTTCTGTGAAAATTGGTGTCCAGTCACCGCCTGATCCCATCAAGCCGGCAGATAGATTCTCTTCGGCAATCGGTCCCAAAACAAAGCCAATCACGAAGGGGGCAAGTGGGATTTTTTTAGATTCTAAGAAAAGCCCGAGCAGTCCAAAACTAATCATTACCCAAACGTCAAACATGCGGTTCGACATGGCAAAAGAGCCCACTACGCAAAATGTTAGAATGATGGGTAATAAAAAAGCTCGAGGGATCTTGGTTAGCCAGGCGAGCGTGCGGATTGAGCAACACATGATGCCAGCCATCGCGAGGTTAGCAAAAAGACACGTGAAAATAATCGTGTAGACCAACTCGGGACTCTGTTCAAACAAGCGGGGGCCGGGTTGGAATCCGTGAATTACTAAAGCACCTAGAAGAACAGCTTCGACGACTGACCCTGGGATGCCCATGGCGACCAATGGAATTAGTGCTCCCCCGATCGTCGCGTTATTTGCGGCTTCGGCGGCAACGATACCGTCCTCACAGCCGGTGCCAAATTTTTCGGGGTTGCGGGACGTCGAGCGAGCAACTGAATAGGCGGTGACTGAGCCAATGTTTGCTCCGATGCCCGGTAAAATGCCGATCCAGGTTCCAATCAATGAAGAGCGAATTAAATTCAGACCATGATTTTTGATGTCCGAGATTTTTAAAGCAAGGCCTTGAGTGGCAATCGGGGTCGTTGATTGAGGTTTCGCTGAGTCAATAATGTCTCGGAGGATTTGGTTGACTGCGAACATCCCGATTAAGACCGGCAGCAACTGAAATCCATCATTGAGCTCAGTGAACCCGAAGGTTAAACGTGTTTCACCTGTGGCCACGGCAATCCCCGGCATCGCGAGCAAGATGCCGAGAAATCCGGAGAAAAGCGAGCGTAAAATTGACTTTCCACCGATCGTGGCAATGAGGACCAACGCCATCATCACGAGGGAAAAGTAATCGAACGGGCCAAATTCTTTTGAGTATCTCGCGATCGGCTGGGCGAGCGTCAGTAGGAAACACCATGAGATCAGTCCGCCGGTGACGGATGCCATGATCCCTAATCCGAGTGCGCGTTCGGGTTGCCCATTTTGAGCCATGGGGTAACCATCAAAGGTCGTGACGATTGATGCGGGAGTCCCGGGCATCCGCAGCAAAGTCGCCGAAATCATGCCCCCACTGATTGCACCTACATAAATGCTAATCAGAAGCGTCATCGCATATTGGGGGTCAGCACCAAACGTTAGCGGAAGTGTCAGCGCGATCAACATCGTTCCGGTCAGCCCGGGAATTGCTCCCACGAAAACGCCCAGCGTCGTTCCAAAAAGAATGAGAATGAGCCCAGTGGGAGTTGCGAGTTGGAGGAGTGCTTCCTGCATAGGTCGTGTGTCTGCAAATGCCGATTTCGGTGATGGTAAGCGTTGCGGTAGTTCAGGATCAGTTTGGATGAAGAGGCGAGTTAAGACGGACGTTAGTGATCGACAGTAACCGTTTCAGAATAGGCTAACTCACCTGTTCGCCCGTCGAAGTACTGAAAGATGACTTGTGGATGAGGGTAGGCAACGAGTCTTTTGCCTCCCAGCTTTTTAGGCATGTTAAACACATTGTTGACCTGGACAACGCAGTAATGTGGGTAAAGCCTTTCAAGTCGAGGAAGGTCTGGCAGGATGTAACTGCTCCAACGGATGTCGCACTCACGTGGGCCAAATTTAAATTTGCCGGTCGCTGGGCGATCCATTTCATCATTTTTAGGAACATGGTTTACGCTGTTGTGGGGGCCGCAGCAGAATTCCCAGACATTATCCGTGACTTTGATTGCAAAACTGTTGTGAAGATCGCCCGTCATGACAAAGACTTTTTTCCCAATTTTATCCCATTCGTTAATCAGCAGTTCCCGCTCATCAAAAAAAGCTGTCCACGCCTCTTCTTTGTTGCCGGCGACCTCGAATCCACCTGCACCGCTGTGAGGGATCATGAAGGGAACGGATGAGATCACAAAAAAGAAGTCAGCATCACTTTCACGCATCGATCGAAGGAGCCAGTCTCGCTGGGGTTTGCCAAGCATCGAGACTCCTTTTTTGTCGCGTTGGTTCACATCGTGCATGTCACGCGATCCACGGGTATCGACCAAAAAATACTCACAATTGGCTACGCGGAATTTACTGTAGGATTGCCTGCCAATTGAATAGCTTGCGGTGTCTGAAATTTTTGCGTTGGCGGTGAGTTCTAACGTATGGGCGTCGATTACCTTGGCAATTTCATAGACATAAGAATTTTTGTGGCCGGAGTCATTGTCGTACTGAATGTCATTGACGCCTGCCTGAGGGGTTCCCCAATGGACATGCAGGTTGAGCATTTGCTTCAGCGGCAGTTGGGTGAAATCCGCTTTGGGGTCAACGAGTAGATTGGATCCAGCCTTCATGGTGCCTTTACCAAAGTGAAGCCGTTGGGGATTTTCAATCGGATTGGCCCAGCCAAGATAGTTGTGCCATGCATAAGTCCCAATATCTCTGAACACAGTTCGGCGGTGCCTTTTCCCCGTTTCCCCTGCCCCCCAAATGTCATTGACCAATTCGTGATCGTCGAAAGTGAAGTAAGAGGGCACGTTGCGGTGCCACCTTGCTAATTCATTTCCTCTTGAGAGATAAAGTTTGTAGTTTTCCCAGACTCCGACAACGGTTGGCATGATTTCAACGACACTAGGTAAGTGGTCGACTCCCTGAGTTAGTCGCCACGCTTCGGGTGGATATTCCCGCTGTTCTTCGTAAAGCCAATCTCCGTTCATGATATGAAAGTTAACTTTGTCAGCCCAGTCGCGATTCAGATTCTCGTAAGTAGGCGTTCTGTGGCCAATGCCGTGCAGTGGGTTTTGATTGGCGCACGACCCTATTTCAAATCGAAAATTAAACAGGCCTTGAGGATTGTATTTTTCATTTCTTGAATCCTCTTTGCTTGGCAAGGTGCGAAACGACCCGGGTAGGCCATGCGGACGTTCATTAACCCAGACTTGATAATGATATTTTGTGTCCGGCAGCAGGCCAGAGATTTCAATGGTGCCTGTGTTGTCATCTTCGATCCGAGTCTGAGCCACTTGCTGGTTGTCAGTCAATGAATCCGGTGTGACTCCGAGACGAACTTTGAATGCGCCGGGTTTGGATGTGCGACACCACACTCTAACCGAGTTGTTGGTTACGTGTCCCAACATCGGTCCATGGGTCAGGCGAATGGGGTCACCTTGAAACGAACTGAGCGTGACAGAGGGAGAAAGCAAGCTCCCGACAAGAACGAAGACTAATGTTAAATGCGAAAAGATTTGGTTGTACAAGTGAAATCCTCATTGGTAAAAGATCGCATTAGAATTTACAGACCTAATGTAAACCCAGTTTCTTCCGGATAAAGTCTATCGGAACCCCACTCGAACCTGTAGTTAATTGGGTCTGAATTTTAATATTTTTGATATCGAGCAACGGAAGGTTTGCAATGCTCCCGCTCCTGCCGGTAAACTAAGTGGACGGTAAAGGTAAGTCATTTCAGCTCACTCAACGGAAAACAAATATGCTTCGGCCTTTTTTATTATTTGCGTTTGCTTTATTGGTCCTTCAGTTTGGTCCAGTTTCTGATGTTTCTGCCCAGGGTGATGGGTTTAAGCCAATTTTCGATGGGAAGTCACTCGCTGGTTGGACTGGGAATGAGAAGTTCTGGCGTGTCGAGGATGGCGCAATCGTAGGGGAGTCAACAGAAGACAATAAAGTCGATGTAAATCGTTTTCTAGTTTGGGAGCAAGGCGAGGTTGATGACTTTGTCCTGCGACTAAAATTTAAGGTATCTGGGACTGATCGGGCAAACAGCGGTGTTCAGTTCCGGAGTGCGTTATTTGACGGTGAGAAAGATCGGCTTTCTGGGTACCAGGCGGACATCGACCGGTCTGGGAAGTTCATCGGAATTCTTTACTCTGAGCGAACGGGTCGCGGTATTCTCTGCCAGCGTGGACAAAAGGTGACTTTGCGAAGCAAAAAAGACAAGGACGTAGAAAACGTTTCCGATCCGGCTGAGTTGTTAAAAGCGATTGATATGGACGGCTGGAATGAGATGGAAATTTCTGCTCGCGGTAATCACTTGGTAACGCGAATCAATGGGAAAGTAACATCCGACGTTACGGATGAGGACAAACAGCAGTATAAAAAATCAGGTCTTCTTGGGTTTCAGATTCATGTTGGTCCGCCCATGAAAATTGAATTCAAAGATATTCAATTGAAGCGTCTGCCTTTGCAAAATAAAACAAAAAAGATTGTTTTTGTCGCTGGCAAGCCTAGTCATGGTTACGGCTCTCACGAGCACAATGCAGGTTGCATGTTGTTGGCCAAGGCACTCGAGGAAGCCGCATCGGAGACCGGTCTCTCCGTTTTGACAACGGTCTACAAGAATGGCTGGCCAACGGATCCGACAGCGCTTGATAACGCCGATACAGTGGTAGTGTATTGCGATGGTGGAGGGCGGCACTACTTGCATAAAAATGGCGAAGCCTTTGAAGATATTATGCGGCGCGGGGTTGGATTGGCCTGTATTCATTATGGTGTTGAGGTTCCCAAAGGAATGTCAGGGCAGCGTTTTCTAAATTGGATTGGTGGGTATTTTGAAACTGACTGGTCGGTCAATCCTCACTGGATGGCAAAATTTGAATCGTTTCCTGAGCATCCTACGACCAACGGTGTGAATCCGTTTGAGATTCAGGACGAATGGTACTATCACATGCGTTTCTCACCAGAGATGACTCGTGTTACGCCATTACTAACAGCGATGCCGCCTAATGAAACATTATCCCGTAAGGATGGTCCTCATAGTGGCAATCCTGCAGTCCGAGAGGCCGTGCTAACTAAGAAGCAACCGCAGCATGTTGCCTGGGCATTTGAGCGAGGTGATGGCCGTGGACGTGGATTCGGTTTCACCGGAGGTCACTTCCATAACAATTGGAAAAATGATGATTTCCGAAAGTTGGTTTTAAATTCGATCGTCTGGACAGCCCATGGAGAGATTCCAGATTCCGGTATTGAGTCGACGACACCGACTGAGGCAGATTTAGAGGCTAACCAAGATTATCCTGAAAGAAAGCCAAAGGCCAAAGCGAAGGGTTAATCCGAGAGAATTTGTCGAAAACAACATTAAAGCTCCGTGGCTAATCTTTTTAAGCCACGGAGCTTTATTATTTAGAGTCGCGTTGATCACGAGGCGATCGGCGAGAAACTAGCGTACCTTTTTAAGCAGATCGGAGATGTCGACTTTTTCGGCGTCTCCCCAAAGTGCCTCGAGGCTGTAAAACGTGCGAGTATCTTCGTCGAATAGATGGACAACGACAGTGCCGTAATCAAGCACGATCCATTTGCTGTCATCGTAACCATCGATGTTCATGCGTTTATCTTTGAGCACCTTTTCCAAGGTGTTGTCGATTTCTTCGCTGATGGCGTGCAGTTGTCTGCGACTGGTGCCTGTCGCGATGACAAAGTAATCAAAAATCGCGGTGTGTTTTGACATGTCGAGAACAACTACGTCAGTTCCACCATTCTCCGCAGCGGTTTTAGCCGCCGCACGGGCGAGTTCCAAGCTGCGGTCAGGGTCGACACGTTGAGCCGCTGCACCGGAGGGGGAGTCTTCATTTTCAGGTTCAGTAGAACTAGATTCGTTCACGAAGTTGTCCAGGTAAGTCAGAAAGCAGAATTGAAGTTTGAGATTCTAACTCGACGGGCGAAAATCTCGACCCTTTATTGTAAGATTCTTAGACGTTTCTACCAACCAGAGGGTTCGCTAGAATGTCCAGAAGGTGGGTGTTTCGGGGGGGAATACGGGGAAAACTGTTTTCTGATTCTCATGGGTTAGCTGAGATATTTGGGGCGGTGCCGGTTTAGACCGTGCAAAACGGTCTATTTTTGGATTCAAACTGAGTCCGCCTAGGATGTTGTCATATTCTGCGTCGGGTTATTAAGGTTGAGGATCGAATGAATCGAGATACTGATTTAAATGGAATTGCAAACTCGAATTCAACGTCCGTCCGGTTTGCCGATGTTCGGGATGCCGCCGGTCGGATTCGTTCCTTTGTGCACCGAACGCCGGTTCTAACCTGCGCGGCGATCAGTGAGAGGGTTGGGTGTAATGTTTTTTTTAAGTGCGAGAACTTTCAAAAGTCCGGCGCTTTTAAATTTCGTGGAGCCGTTAACTCGGTAGCCCAGCTTAACGACGCTGAATTGGCCAGGGGCGTCGTGACGCACAGTTCGGGCAATCATGCAGGTGCCCTGGCTTTGGCTGCTCGGATGTTTGGAGCGAAAGCGCATATCGTAATGCCGTCTAACTCATCGGAAATTAAGAAGGCAGCGGTGCGAGAATATGGGGGGCTAATCACAGAATGTGAACCAACCCTTGAGTCTCGAATGTCAGAGGCCGCTCGAATACAACGCGAGACGGGGGCGGTCTTGATTCCTCCGTTTGATCATCCTCATGTAATCGCAGGCCAGGGGACTGCGGCTTTAGAATTATTGGAACAAGTTCCGGAACTGGACATGATCGTTGCGCCGATTGGCGGCGGAGGATTGATGTCCGGAACCTGTTTGGCGGCGCGAGAATTGAATCCTGAGATTAGGATTGTCGGAGCCGAACCGATGGGGGCGGATGATGCGTTTCAATCCAAGAAGGCTGGAAAGTTTATTCCACAGTTATCGCCCGATACAGTAGCGGATGGATTACGGACCAGCCTTGGTCAATTGACTTGGCCGTTTATTCGGGACGAGGTGGATGAGATTTTGCTCGCTGATGATTCCGCGACGATATCCGCGATGAAGTTTTTTTGGGAGCGAACTAAAGTAATCATTGAGCCAAGTTGTGCTGTGCCGTTAGCGGCGATCATCCAGCGTTTTTCAGAAGCAGATTTCAAAAATTCTTTGGGTGAGACTCCACGGGATATCGGAATTATTATTAGCGGCGGGAATGTTGATTTGCAGGCGTTGCCGTGGTCGAACTAGCAGATGTGTCGCTCAATCACTGAGCAAGCTGTAGAGAACTACGTTGGTGCTGATCTTGAGGGAATCCTCACGAGTGTATCCGCTACATTGAGATTTCCCTGTGTTTTCTAAAGCGCAGCTAAGGTCGTTAGGTGAAAAGACAACGGCAAGTCGACCGTCGATTTCAGCTCCTTCAAATTTGGGCTTCGTCTTGGCTTCTGAAAAAGTACCGTCCGGTTTTCGAGTCCGCAGTGTGACGGAATCAATTTTGAAGCCAAACGTTGGGTCGGTCCAGATTTCATGATCCGAAGGTATTGAGATCATTGGTTTGTCACCAAGAATGGCGGTCATTTCTCTTCGGAAGGCTTTGGTAAACTCTTCAGAAGCGCAAATCGAATCTGCAAAAATAAATCCGCCATACTCAAGGTGCTGACGGAGAGCCGTTCGCTCCTCCGGCGTGAACGAAAATCCACTGCGTCCATGCATGAAGATGAAGGGGTGGTCAGCCAGACTTTCGTTGGTAGGTGAGATTAATTTTTTATCCAACTTAACCTCAAGTCCGGTCGTCTCGATTTTGCGAAGCACGTTTCGCCAGGCATTCGGCGCGTCATCAGAACCGCCCTGGTGGTCGAGTTTGGGAAAGACCAGTACGCGGTCATTGAGAAGTTGTCGGTTGGTTTCTGCGAGGGTTGGTGTGTCGCCCTTTTCTTTTAAATTGGTTCGATCGGTCGCGTAAGCCATTACGTTGATTCCAATTTTGGTGCAGTACTCGACTCGACGTTTCAGTCGCTGATTGACGTTGGGAGAGTCGAGAATCGCTGGACGATCGAGGTTCCAGTAGCAACTGAGATTGGCTGGGCAATAGACGACACTGGTTCGGCAGCAAGCCTGAAGGCCAAGAAGTGGTCGTTCTTTGCTGGCGACGATCGGGTATTGCGAATTCCAAATTGGATGATTGGGAGGTAGCGGTTCAAGTCGACTGTCAGGAAACAGGTCGAGCATAAGAAGTTTAAATTCGCGGTCATAACGGCCGTCGTTACCGCATCCATCCCCCTGGCAAGCTTCGGCAAAAAGAAACCCTCCGTTCTCCAGATATTCTTTTAAATTGTCTTTTTGTTTTTGATCGAGACCGATCAGGTCCTTGCCAGACATGAATAAAACAGGGGCTTCGATTAAATCGCTAACGGTTGAGTTCTCAGCGGTCACCGTTTGCCAATTCAGTTTTACGTTCCATTCTTTTTCCAACCGCCTGGTTAAGTAATGCACTCCATTGGGGTGCAAGTCCCAGTCGTCTGCCCCGTGGTCGTATTTGCCAATAACAATGGGGCGTTTGCCTTTGGAAAGAAAGAGCAATGCGAAAGAAGTCGCGACGAGTTCATTATTCTCACCTTGCCCTCCGGGGGTAAGCCAATAGTGGTTGAGTGGATGTTGGGTGCGCAGTAATTGTTTTGCACCATCGCGGTACCAGTCATTTGCTCCGACGAATCGTCTTCCTGACAGTCTGCCTGCTCGCTCTAGTCCATAGAGAAAGTAGAGTCGGGTTCTTGGGTCAGCGCGTTGAAGTAATGGATTTGCCCGAACTGTGTATCGTTTTGCCAGCCAGTCGAATCCAGCATCGACCATTTTTTTAAGGTCGTCTTCGACACAGCAATTCGCAAATTCGCCGTTGATTAATCTTGAAGGCTCCACAAGATTTTCTTCGGCAATAATGACCGACGAAATTCCAGCGCAGGTCATGCTTCCTTTCGGATCCTTGGATCCAGGGTAGTACGTAAACCCACCGGATCTTTCGAGGTAGCATTTCTTCCAGTAGCTAAGTGCGTTTTGCCATGTTGCTTTGGGGACTTTAATGCCAATTTTACTCGCTTCGTGCAGTGCCAAAATAGCGAATTGACTATTAGAGGAATCGCCCTGCCCTTTTCTCGATCCGTAACTCCACGCTCCGGCGACGTACCCCGAAGCATCGGTTTGCTGCGCTACAAGCCAATTCACATCACTTTGAACTGTCTGGCGATATTTTTTTCCACGGGGGTCGGCAGTTGTTAACGCCATGATCCTGAGGGACACGACATAAGTTGATTCCTGCGGGATGTCGACTAGATAGTCCAGAGATTTGAGAATGCGAGGGGCCAAATTAGGATTGTTCATCGCCTCGGCATTGAGCAGAGCCAGCGTGCACAAGGCGGTCGTATCGCCTGTGAAAGTAAGTTTGTTCCATGAGCCATCTTCTTTTTGCCGGCTCATCAGATATTGCACTGCTCGCGTAATCGAGTTGTTGACTTTCGCGGCATTAAGCGGTGTCTTGTCAACTTTTTGGCTTTTGGAAAAAAGCGAGCTTCCAGGGCGTTCCTGGATTACGGTCGGCAGCAGAACGGGACGTTCAAGTACAGATTTTGTTTTCGTCAGCGGGGCTGGATCGGTGGCAACTTCTTGGCATATCGATGAATTCTGGCTCAATGCTGACCAACTGACCAGTATTATCAAAAACAATATGATTTTTATCCGCAATGAGCGCATTTGTATTTCCATCGTTTGCCCAACTTGACTTTCCTTCGGATTCTATAAGTCCGGTTGAAACATGACAACGCGAGCTTTCGCGTTGCTGTCAATTGCTAACCAACCTACAATCCAGTGGCAGACCATCGAGTTCGTGTCGGATGATCGCAATTATCGAATTCATATGAGTTTCTTAGTTGTGTGTTGCGACCGCTTGGTTGGCTGGCGGATTCCGAAATAATAGTCTGAAAAAAAACGATCAAGAGGACAGTGTGAGCGGAAAACAACGAAGTCTCGGAGATGTACTTCAGGAATTCAGTCAGCACCGTAAGGTGATGGAAACTGAGCTTCACAAAGTGATTGTTGGTCAAGAGGACGTGATCGAGCAAGTTTTCGCCGCGATTTTCACGAAAGGGCATTGCTTGCTCGAAGGTGTGCCGGGACTGGCGAAGACACTGATGGTGAGCACGATTGCCAAAATTCTGGATGTGAATTTTAAACGAATTCAGTTCACTCCCGATCTGATGCCTTCTGATATTACGGGGACGAACGTTCTCGACGAGGACGAGGACGGCCGTCGTCAATTTCGATTCGTCGAAGGTCCAATTTTCACAAATATTCTGCTCGCTGACGAGATCAACCGAACTCCTCCCAAAACTCAGGCGGCGTTGTTGCAGGCGATGCAAGAACGTGAAATTACTATCGGTCGAACAACCTATAATTTAGCGCCCCCATTTTTTACGATTGCGACTCAAAACCCAATTGAGCAGGAGGGAACTTACCCACTCCCTGAGGCTCAATTGGACCGGTTTATGTTTAACATCAAAGTCGGTTATCCGACTGCAGATGATGAAGAGAAGATTCTCTCTGCATCGAGTAGAAATGAGAAACAGGAAGTGCGAAAAGTTCTTTCTGCAAAAGCGATTGTCAATTTGCAAAAGCTCGTGCACTCAGTTGCCGTTAGCGATTACATCATCAAGTACGCTGCTCGGTTGGTACGATCGACTCGTCCCAAGGATGAATTGGCTCCCGGGTTTGTAAAAGAGTTGGTGGATTGGGGTGCCGGTCCACGCGCTGGGCAGTTTTTGATTTCCGGCGGCAAAGCGATGGCGGCGATGGAAGGTCGTTTTTCCGTTGGGATTAATGATATTAAAAAAGTTGCCATGCCAGTATTGCGACATCGTGTTAGCACGAATTTTCAAGCTCAAGCCGAGGGGATGACTACCGAGGATGTAATTCAAAAACTGCTGGACGAAATCCCGGAGCCGGACGTTCCTAAGTTTGAAAAATAAGTATGCCAACGTTTCTGCCATTTGCGATTGGAACCTAGTCGTTGTTGGCAGGAATGGTCGCCTTCGAGTTTAGTTGTGCAACTCATCCAACCTGCGATTTTTAATGTCAGTAGAAAAGTACCTTAAACCTTCTGTGATCAATCAGATCAAGCGTCTTGATTTGCGTGCGCAATTTGTGGTCAAAGGTTTCTTGCATGGATTGCATGCGAGTCCCTTTCATGGGTTCAGCGTAGAATTCAGTGAACACCGCAAGTACACCGCAGGTGATGATCTTAAAGATATTGATTGGCAGGTTTACGCGAAAACGGATAAGTACTACATCAAAAAATTCGAGTCGGAGACAAATATAACGGGTTACCTGTTGATGGATTTGAGTCAATCAATGGGTTACACGTACGAGCAGGAATTAAATAAATTTGATTACGCGATTTGTTTGGCCGCGGCTTTGGCTTATTTGATGATTTCGCAGCAGGATCCCGTCGGTTTGGTGACGTTCAACGACAAAGTGCGTCAGAGTCTTCCCCCCAAATCGAGGCGAACGCAACTTGGGAATGTTCTTTCGCTGTTGTCAAATCTTGAGCCAAGTGGAACCACGGATCTGCTTAATAGTCTCACTCAGGTCTCTGCGCTTCTCAAAAATCGCAGTCTATTGATGGTTTTTTCTGATTTCCTCGTAGACGAAGAAGAAACCTTGAATGCGCTCTATCGTTTGAAGCATGGTGGGCATGATGTAATTCTGTTTCACATTCTTGATGAAGCCGAAGTGAATTTTCCCTTTCGAGGGATTTGTAAAATGCTTGATCCGGAATCTCAAGAGGAAATACAGGTAGATGCGGCAGCGACACGAAAAGATTATCTAGAAAAGATGCAAGCGTTCCGTGAGGGGTTGGAATTAAATTGTCGGAACAGCGGGATCGATTACGTTCCGCTGGATACGAGTATGCAATTTGATAAAGCACTCCTGGAGTACCTCCTTAGTCGTCGGGCAAGGGGGTAATTATGACCTGGGTAAATTTCGCAATGCTCGGTGTGGGCGGATTATTAATTTCGATACCGGTCGTGTTGCATTTTTTAATGCAACCTAAGCCAGTTGAGATGGTGTTTCCCGCCATGCGTTTCTTAATTGCGGGTCGACAGACCAACCGCTCTAAAATGCGTGTTCGCCATTTTCTGCTTTTGCTTTTACGGTGTCTGCTGATTGCGTTGGTCGCTGTCGCTTTGGCGGGGCCTTCGGTTGCATCTAACGAATTCGGGAACTGGTTGACGCTGGGAGGCATTGCGTTCAGTGGTTTGATTGTGGCTGGTGTTCTAGCGTTCGCCATGTTTGGCAAGTCATCCAAGCGTCTGCTTGTGGCGATTTTGATTGTCTTGTTGCTAGGGCACTTGGCTTATGGGGGGTGGGCTGCGTCGAAATTGCTCACTTCGGAGTCAGCCCAATTGCTAGGTGATGCTCAGGCACCGGTAGCAGCATTAATTGTGATCGATACTTCTCCCCGGATGGAATATGTCAGCGAAAATAGCACTGGATTGGAAAAGGCCAAGGAAGCTGCGATATCATTGATTCGCCAATTTCCACCCGATAGTCAGGTCTGCGTATTAGCCACCGATAATGACCGCCCTTTTTTTTCAATCGATCTAGCCGCAGCCGAACGGAGGATCGAATCGCTTGCGACAGATTATTCGGGTGGGTCGGTTCCCAGCGCCATGATTGCCGGATTGCGAATCCTAAAGAAAACGCCTCAAGATCGTAAGGAAGTTTATGTTGTCACGGATCTGACCCAGCAGAGTTGGGTGGGAGAAAATCCAAAGCTCTTGGTAAAGCAATTGGATAAAGACAGTGGGATCAGCACGTATGTTTTTGACGTCGGGGTGTTGGATGCGACAAATTTTTCGCTCGGTTCATTAAAACTTGCAAATGCCGAGATCTCTAGCCGGGGGAAACTCTCCATTTCGACGGAACTGACTCGATTTGGTCCAGCTGATCAGCGGTCAGTGAAAATGGTTATTGAGAAACGCGAACTTCCGCTTCCCATCGTGAGAGATGGCGTCAGTCGTTTTCCAACGGAGTCTATCGAGGCGCAAAGGGTTACTGCGGATGTTCGAGAGGATGCCTCTGTGCCGTTGAAATTTAGCTTTAGTCAACGCCTCGAGCTTGGAGTGTATCACGGCCAAATTGAGTTGGAGGGACAGGATGGATTGGCGGTTGATAATCAACGTTATTTTACATTTCGGGTCGGAGAAACAAAGAATGCATTGATCGTGCATCCCGACGACGTCAACCCACGTGTGATGGAAAGTTTGTTGACTCCGCGTGATAAAGTCGAGGCGGGAAATGCTCGGTATGAATCTGTCAC
>Ga0208971_1000451_pt1 | contig 29346 bp, 33 predicted proteins | sample AOAMet1_18_M0_10_2_FD_188229 | JGI IMG/M metagenome (GOLD analysis project Ga0208971, IMG submission 188229) | Ammonia-oxidizing marine microbial communities from Monterey Bay, California, USA - CAN11_18_M0_10 (SPAdes) | ecosystem: Environmental > Aquatic > Marine > Intertidal zone | place...
AGGGTGTGTCCGTCCCTTGAGACCTCTATATCAGCGCCCTCCACCATTGCCTGTTTACGGTCTTCCTTGGCCAATTTGCCAGCAAATGGCCGCCAGTTTTTGTTTTGACGGCACTCTCCGCCGATTATTTTAAAGCGATCCTGTACCGAATCCCCGACCCAAGCCGCTGGCGGACGGTGAACGAAATCGAAATATCCCTCTAGATCCGGGCGCTTAAGCTGGATAACGCTTTTGCCGGCAACGGTCCAGGCCCACAGCAATAGGCGCTCAACTTCATTGCGGTAACCGCGGAACGTGGCTTCACTTTTGCGGCTGTAACTCTTGAGAAAGGATTGGGTGTAGAGAAAGTCTTCACGGGCGTCAGGGATTTTTTTACAACTGACTTCGAGAAAATTTTTTGAATCTGGGTAGTCATCTAACATCTTAATTGCCATAGGTAGCCGTACAAAAGACTTGTGGGCATCAAACAGCGGGCAGGCAATAAAGGCTTTGGACATTGATCGAGATTCTCTTTGTCTGTTCAGTTCTTGTTACTTTGTTTAATTGCTTAGAAGCATAAGCTTAACTGTATCAGCCTCTATTCAGCCTGTCCATTAAAGTCCACTAATTGAGATTAGAGGACATAGCGGATATACAGGCACAGCCCTTTCTCCCGCTATTTGCACAGCTGATCAATTGAGAGAATTAACCAACAAGATGTCTATAGTAGTTAAATCGAGTTCTGCTAAACTAGCTCAACACTGACAAGGACACACATTATGTCGCGCGCTATTCTCGCCTTGGTATTATCCGTTTCGTTTTCGCTATCGTTCTCAGCTAGCGTTATGGCCATTGCTCCAATCGAAAAGCAATCGGATCAAACTGCCCTCTACCGGGAAATTCTCGATCGGTTGGCGACTCGCCATTATCGGGGTCAGGATTTAAACGATGACCTCTCCCAGCGATATCTCAATAGCTATATGGATATGCTCGACCCTTCAAAGAGCTACTTTCTGCAATCTGATGTGGATGAGTTTAAACAGTGGACCAATGAGCTTGATGATTTGGCGCGACGCGGTGATGTCAGTCCCGGCTTTGTCATGTACAACCGCCTGCGTGATCGCATGCTGGCCCAGGTGACGGCAAATATTGCGTTACTTGAGAGCGATTATGTTTTCGATTACACCATTGACGAGACCATTGTTCTCGATGGTGAGGAGCGCCAGTGGCTACAGAGCGCCTCAGAACAGCAGGATTACTGGCGCAAGCGGGTTAAGGACTCGATGATTCGCCTGCTGCTAAACGATAAAGAGCCGGAGAAAGCCCGGGAACTTTTACTAAAACGCTATAACAACCGAATAACCCAAATGGAGCAGCGCGATAGCCAGGACGTTTTTGAACTCTACGTCAACGCCCTCGCCTCACTCTATGATCCTCATACCGCTTACTACTCACCACGCGGTACCGAAAACTTCCAGATCAATATGTCTCTGTCCCTCGAAGGTATCGGTGCCGAGCTGAGAACTGAAGATGAGTACACCAAGGTTGCTCGAGTTATTCCCGGCGGCCCGGCTGATCTGCAAGGAATTCTCAAAGCGCAAGACCGTATTATCTCAGTCGGTCAGGGTGATGAAGAGCTTGTTGATGTAATTGGCTGGCGCATAGATGATGTTGTACATCTAATCCGTGGGGCTAAAGACTCTGTCGTGCGACTGGAGCTTATCGAGGGCGGCAATGATTCTTCTGACAGCACCAAGATCATTGCTATTGTTCGGGATAAAGTAAAACTGGAAGAGAAATCCGCCAAGAGCAAGATTATCGAGATCCACCAGAACGGTGTTGATCTAAAACTCGGCGTAATCGATATCCCCGCCTTCTATATGGACTTCGACGCCTATATGAAGCGCGACCCGGATTACAAAAGCACTACTCGCGATGTGGACAGGCTGCTCACCGAATTACTCGAAGAACAGGTGGATGGTATTGTTTTGGATCTGCGCAATAATGGCGGCGGCTCCCTGCGGGAAGCCACTATGCTCACAGATCTATTTATTGATACCGGGCCAGTAGTGCAGATACGCAATGCCTATCAGCAGGTCTCGCGCAATCAACGAGCCAGCGCGCGGGGCGCCTATACCGGCCCCCTATTGGTTTTAATTAACCGCCTCAGTGCCTCTGCATCAGAGATTTTTGCCGGCGCACTACAGGACTATGACCGCGCAGTTGTGGTTGGCAGTCAGAGCTTTGGCAAGGGCACGGTGCAGGATATTACTGGTCTCAGCAGCGGTCAATTGAAGCTGACAGTGTCGAAATTCTATCGCGTCTCAGGCGCCAGCACTCAGCATCGCGGCGTGGTGCCGGATATTCAATTTCCCTCCCTTTATGACATTGATAAAGTCGGCGAAAGCCACAAGGACAACGCCCTGCCCTGGGATAACATCCACAGTGTGCCCTTTAAGCCGGCCCCCAGTGTTAAAGGGTTTATTCCTGCCCTCACCGCCGGGTCTGAGCAGCGCAGTGCCAGCGACCCTGACTTTGTCCATCTGGTGGATAACCTTGAGCTGAGAAATAGCTGGGACGCCGAAAAAGCGATATCCCTGAGTCTTGAGAAACGCCGAACGCGGAGAAGTGACTGGGATACAGAGAAGTTTTTGCTTGAGAATAAGCGCCGTAAGAACAAAGGTCTGGAGCTCTATGCGGATGTAGAGGCTTGGAAAGGTGACAATAAGGAGACCGATGAAGATGAGATTATCGCTGAGACAGATACGGAAGGCTCTCTAGATAGCGCTGAAGGCGCTTCAGAATCCACCGAAGGCTCTTTAGAATCCACCGAAGGCTCTTTAGAATCCGCTGAAGGCTCTCTAGAATCCGCTGAAGGCTCTTTAGAATCCGTTGAAGGCTCTTTAAAGTCCGCCGCGGGCTCTCCAGAATCCGCCGAAGGCTCTTCCGTAACAGAAGATGAAGAAGAGAAGGATATAGCAGAGTCGGACCCGATGCTTTATGAGGCGGGCAATATTCTTGCGGATCAAATTCGTCTATTAAACAAATTCACCAGCAGACAGCTTATGGTGAAGACCCCCGAACTTGAGAAGCCCCTATGACTGCACGAATAGTCTCATTTAATGTCAATGGTCTGCGCTCGCGTATGGACCAGCTTGAAGCCATGATCAAGCAACATTCACCGGATATTATTGGCCTCCAGGAAACCAAAGTCAGCGACGAGGAGTTTCCCCTCCAAGCCATTGCCGACCTTGGTTATGAGGTGAATTTTCACGGCCAAAAGGGCCACTATGGCGTCGCTTTGCTGAGCAAGACCCCCGCCATCGCCGTAACCCGTGGCTACCCCACGGATGATGAAGATGCTCAGCGCCGAATGATCCACGGTGAGTACCAGATAAACGGCCAGCGATTACATGTTATTAACGGCTACTTCCCTCAGGGGGAAAGCCGATCCCACCCGACTAAATTCCCCGCCAAAGAAAAGTTCTACGGGGATCTCTTGGCCTACTTACAAGCCAATTTCAACGGCGATGATTTGGTGGCGGTAATGGGTGATATGAATATCGCAGCTGCTGATATAGATGTGGGTATCAAGCCGGAAAATGCCAAGCGCTGGATCAAGACCGGCAAGTGCGCATTTCTTCCCGAAGAGCGCCAATGGTTGCAGAACTTGTTGGATTGGGGACTGCAGGATAGTTTTAGAGAGCAGCATCAAGAGGATAATAGTTACAGCTGGTTTGACTATCGCAGCAGAGGATTTGAGCAGGAGCCAAAGCGGGGTTTGCGTATAGACCTTATTCTGGCCTCGCCAGCGCTGATGAGTCAGATAGCGGGCAGCGGTATAGATACCGAGGCTAGAGGTTTTGACAAGCCTTCGGACCACTGCCCTATTTGGGCTGATCTGGGGCTTTAAGCTGTTAAGTGACAACTCTGTGAATAAGAGTCTTTGAAATACGGGCTTTTAAATACGAGCTTTTAAATACTGGCCAAGAAAACCACCCAAGCCATAAGTTAGTCAACCAATCTCCCCCACTGTCGTTCAATACAGCGACAGGTAAATTAAGGAGATAGATATGCGCAGGATACTAACGATATTGACTCTTAGTGCTGGGTTGCTGGCATTTCCAGGTACCGCATTGGCGGAGCGCGGGGACAACCAATCTTCAGTTAAACATCACTCCGCTGATCACCGCCAACAGGCCCATAGAAACCACCATCGAAAAGATAGTTACTCCCACAGAAAAGATGCGGCTCAACAGCATGAGCGCGCCAGTGAGAGACAGCATAAAAAGCAGCACAAAAAACAGCTAACTAAACAGTATAGATCCGAGGCCCGCAGACACTTCAATCAAGAGCGAAAGCACCACAATCGAGCGACCTCCTTCCACCACTTTAACGGTAATAACTACAACCACTGGCGGGACCGTCGAGATTATCGGGCATATCGAGAACATCGCGCCTACAAGCAGCATTACAGAGAGTTTTACGGGCACCATAATGACCACTACAGATCGCATTATTTGCGCTATCATCGGGGTCATAAAAGCAGTCATCATCAGCATGACGATGGCTATCTCAAATGGGTGACCACCATGCTGTTATTGAATGAACTTCTGGACGATGACTATCGCTAACTTAAGGATCGCTGGCGCGGAACTGGCAAATCGTGTGCCGCAACCCAAGGCAGCGATAACAGAGCTTAATGGCTCAGAGATCAATATTGCTAGCGATCGCGCCAGAGAGCGGCACTGGGACCGGGACGGCATAAATCACATACCCAAAACCGAGGGCAATACCGTTGCGCATTACAAAGATAAACAGGCGCTATCACCGATAATGGATATGTCTATGGATGAGTTTCTCCAGAGTGTCGAGCGTCGCGCGTTCCATATGGCACGCATGGCCACCGGCAATCGCGATGACGCGCTGGATATAGTTCAAGAGGCGATGTTTAAGCTGGTACAAAAGTACTCAGGGAAAAGCGCGGGCGAATGGAGGCCACTTTTTTACCGTATTTTAAATCGTAAAATTACCGACCACTATCGGCGCAATGCAGTAAAAAACCGCCTTTTCAGCCTCGCCAGCTTTGGTATGCAGGCCAGCGATGAGGGGGCTGATTTAATTGATCGCGCAGAGGGCCGCAAAAGTGATGCACCGGATCAAACAGTGGCTCGGGAACTGCAGATGGAGATACTTACCAAGGCAGTTGCCCAACTCCCGGGGCGTCAGCGACAGGCTTTTATGTTGCGCTGCTGGGACGGCATGAGCACCGCGATCACCGCTGAGACTATGGGTTGCAGTGAAGGTAGCGTAAAGACACATTACTCGCGAGCGATGCACTCCCTGCGAGCCTCAATGGAGGAATATCGGTATGAATAGAGGTATAGAGAACACATCAAGAAACACTGCAGAGGGCACTTTAGAGGGCAAGTTGCAGGAACAGTTAGCGGCACTGGAACAGAACACCAGCACCGAGGATTTATTTCGTCTGGCACAGGCGCGCAACAATGCTCTTAAGCAGACGCCGAGAACCACCAACAGAGGGCTTTGGCCAGCTATGGCAACTGCCTTTGGTTCAGTTGCATTGATCGCAGTGCTCTACAGCCCTATAGAATCGATACTCTCACCCAATACTGCCTTCGACAGCGATGAATATTATTCCGAACTATCAGAAGATAATTTCGAACTCTATAATGATCTAGAGTTTTACGATTGGTTGGCGGATATCGACAGTTAATAACGGATCCCAGTAAAAGGCCCTAATAAAGAGACCGACAATGAAAAATAAGCGCATCAAAACACTAGCACTGTTCGCCCTACTGGCCTGCTGTGCCCTGCCCGTCTCAGCGGATCAAAAGCATGATCGGCCAATTGCTTGGGCGGAGCTGCCGGCGGATGCGCGCAGTGCACTGGCACCCATGGCGGATCGTTGGGACAAGATGAAACCGCAACAGCAGCATCGCTTATTGAGTAGAGTGGGCACCAAAAAGTTTAAGCAAAACGCCGATCGCTGGAGCAAACTCTCGCCACAGGAACGTGAGCGCATCAAGGAATCCCGCGGGCGCTTCAAAGAAATGCCGCCGGAGAAACGCCAAGCATTGCGCAAAAAATGGGAGAGTATGTCGGAGGCTGAACGCCAAGACGCAAGAAGAGCGCGCCGCGCACTGAGCAACTACCCCCCGAAACAGCGTCACCGCCTACTGGAAGAACTGCGCAATTTACCGCCGGAGCAACGGCGGGCCAGAATAGCGCAGTTTAAACAGGACAATCAGAAGAATAAGAACAAACAGAAAAATAATAACGATCAGAAAGATAACAAAGATAAAAAGTAGCGGCTCTCGCCTCTATCCACCCTTCGCGCTGTGAAATACCCTGCTATAACAGCGCGGTTATCTGCTGTTTAAGTACCGGCAGTACCTCATTAGCAAACCAGGGATTAGTCTTTAGCCAGCGGTTATTCCGCGGACTAGGATGGGGCATAGGCAAGATCTGCGGCCAGTAATGCTGCCATTGACTGACGGTCTCAGTGACGGTCGATCGGGCTCTGCCGGGAAGATGCCAGTCCAGTGCGTACTGACCAATAATCAGGCTCAGCTCTAGATTAGGCAGCAGGCTTAACAGCGCCGAGCGCCAGTGTTCCGCACACTGAGTTGGGGGCGCTAGGTCACCGCCTTTTCCGGTGCCCGGATAGCAAAAGGCCATTGGCAGGATAGCGATCTGAGACGCATCGTAAAACACCCGGCGATCAACACCCATCCAGCTCCGCAGTCGATCACCTGATGGATCGTCAAAGGGAATACCTTTGTAATGGGTTTTTCTACCGGGTGCCTGCCCTGCAATAAGGATTTTAGCCTTCGGGTTGAGCTGCAGGATAGGCTTTGGACCCAGGGCTAAACCCTCACATAGGGTGCAGCCGCGGACGGCGGTTAGCAGGGAAGTAATATCGATGCTTTCAATGGTTTGATCAGTCAATTCTCGCCTCGTTTTTTATACACACCTCTCTGTCTTGGCCTGCCAAGATCTAACACTATAACAGGGCAAAACATCATCTAAAGCTAGTTCAAAAACTGCCTCTAGGTTAGCTTGAAGAAAAATCGGAGGCAAAAAAAAGACCCCCTTAGGAGTCTTTTTTAATCGAGCTTAACTGAGCGGCTTAAACGCTTTTACGCCTAAAAAGCCTGCCTATTAAAGGGCAGTGTCAAGCTCAGGCAGTGCCGTGAAGAGATCTGCAACCAGACCATAATCCGCCACCGAAAAGATCGGCGCTTCTTCGTCTTTGTTGATCGCAACAATCACCTTGCTGTCTTTCATACCGGCCAAATGTTGAATCGCACCAGAGATACCCACAGCAACATAGAGATCAGGTGCAACGATCTTACCGGTTTGACCAACCTGCATATCATTGGGTACAAAGCCTGCATCCACCGCGGCGCGAGATGCACCAACGCCGGCGCCGAGCTTATCGGCAATGCTGTAGATCATGCTGAAGTTATCGCCGTTGCCCATACCGCGACCACCGGATACAACAATTTTGGCTGCAGTCAATTCAGGACGATCTGACTTGGCCACTTCTTCCCCTTTAAATTCAGACTTGCCTGCATTGTGAGCCGAGGCAACCGCTTCGATAGCCGCGGAGCCGCCATCAGCAGGTGCTGCATCAAAAGCTGTACCGCGCACGGTTAGCACTTTTATGGCATCAGTGCTCTGCACTGTGGCAATCACGTTACCGGCATAGATTGGACGCTTAAATGTGTCGGCACTGACTACTGCGCTGATTTCAGAGATAGCCTGAACATCCAGCAATGCAGCGGCGCGAGGCAAGATATTTTTGGCGGTGGTAGTCGCCGTTGCCAATAGGTGGCTATAAGCAGCACCCACTTCAGCAATCAATGGAGCAACATTCTCAGCGAGTTGGTGGCCATAGGCTGCATTGTCTGCGACCAAAACTTTGCTGATACCGGCAACCTGTGCAGCTTGCTCAGCAGCACCCTGACAGTCACTGCCAATAACTAAGATATCAATATCGCCACCGATGGCTTGCGCTGCGGTGACCGAGTTCAAAGTAGCAGGCTTAAGGCTGCTATTGTCGTGTTCAGCGATAACTAGAATACTCATTAGATCACCTTCGCTTCGTTTTTAAGTTTGTCTACTAACATGGCTACATCTTCAACCTTGATACCGGCTTGACGCTCAGCGGGCAGTTCGACGCCCAGCAAGGTGACGCGCGGAGCAATGGCCACGCCCAAATCATCTGGCGTTTTAACATCCAATGGCTTGCGCTTGGCTTTCATAATGTTGGGTAGAGACGCATAGCGCGGCTCGTTCAAACGCAGATCCGAGGTGACAATCGCGGGCAAGCTCAACTCAAGCGTCTGCAGGCCGCCGTCAACTTCGCGGATAACCACTGCCTTGCCATCATCGATACTCAGTTCTGAGGCAAATGTCGCCTGTGAACAGCCCAGCAGCGCTGAGAGCATTTGACCGGTTTGGTTGTTATCACCATCAATCGCCTGCTTGCCCATCAAGATCAGATCCGGAGATTCTTCATCGCAGACTGCTTTCAGGCACTTGGCAATGGCCAATGGCTCGAGAGATTCATCCGTTTCAACCAAAATGGCGCGGTCTGCGCCCAGAGCCAGTGCAGTGCGCAACTGCTCTTGACACTGCTTGGTGCCCACTGACACAGCAACGACTTCAGTTGCTATACCTTTCTCTGCCAGACGCACTGCTTCTTCAACGGCAATCTCGCAGAATGGATTAATCGACATTTTGACATTGGCCAGATCAACATCTGAACCGTCAGACTTGGGTCTTACTTTGACGTTGTAATCAACAACGCGCTTTACAGCGACCAGTACTTTCATGGTTTTCCTTCCATATGACTAAATATGACTAATTAAAAGGGGTCATTTGATTAGCCCCGCATCAGTGCTGCGAGGGGTCAAATTTTAAGTCGATCATAGTGCCTAGCTGATGACGATAAATCAAGCAACCGCGAGGCCCAACGCGACCAGCGAGTCAGCTCGGACGGCCGGTCATTGTTATAAATTATGGTTATCAATAATCGCTATAGCTATGGCCATATGATGGTTGTAACATGGCTGCTGTGGTCACTAATGCTTTGGGGAGAATGAGTTTGGAACGCGAATTTATGGATTACGATGTCGTCATCGTTGGCGCCGGCCCTTCAGGTCTGGCGGCGGCTTGCCGACTAAAACAGGTAAATGCTGATATCTCAGTCTGTGTAGTGGAAAAAGGCTCTGAAGTGGGAGCACATATTTTATCCGGTGCAGTCTTCGAACCAACACCTCTCAATGAGCTTTTCCCCGAGTGGAAAGAGATGGGTGCACCGCTGCTGACCCCGGTTGTTGAGGATGATATTTTTGTCTTCACCGGCGCGACTAAGCGCATCAAGGTACCGGGCCTATTTGCCCCGAAAACCATGCACAACCACGGCAACTATATTATCAGCCTTGGCAAACTTTGCCGCTGGCTGGCTGAACAGGCCGAGAATCTCGGTGTCGAGGTCTTTCCCGGCTTTGCCGCTGCAGAGATCCTCTATGGCGAAAACAATGAGGTGCTAGGCATTGCCACCGGTGATATGGGTATTGGTCACAACGGTGAGCAGAAAGGCTCCTATATGCAGGGTATGGAGTTGCGCGGCAAGTACACGCTATTTTCCGAGGGCTGCCGCGGCAGCTTGGGCAAGCAGTTAATTGCTAAGTATCAATTGGATGCAGACAAAGATCCCCAGCACTACGGTCTGGGTATCAAAGAGCTGTGGACCATTCCGGCGGATCAGCACAAACCGGGCCTCGTGGTTCACTCTGCCGGCTGGCCTCTGAATGAAAGCAAATCACTGGGTGGCGGATTCTTGTACCACCTTGAAGACAATCAGGTAGCCGTGGGTTTAATCACTAATCTCTCCTACAGCAACCCTCATGTCAGCCCCTACGATGAGTTTCAGCGCTACAAGCACCATCCAGAGATCGCCAAATACCTTGAGGGCGGCGAGCGCATTACTTACGGCGCGCGGGCACTGCTGAAAGGCGGCCTGCAGTCGCAGCCAAAAATGTCCTTCCCCGGAGGTATTTTGATTGGCGACGATGCTGGCACGCTGAACTTTGCCAAAATTAAAGGCAGCCACACGGCCATGAAGTCAGGCATGGTTGCAGCAGAAACCGTGGCTGAAGCTCTGGCCGCTGAAAAGTCTAATACGGACCTTTTGGAATACGCGGTGGCTTACAAGAACTCTTGGGCCTACAAAGAACTGCATATGCAGCGTAACTTTGGACCTGCTCAGCACAAATTTGGCAATATTATTGGTTCGGCTTATGCCTTTATCGATATCAATATATTCAACGGCATGCTGCCCTGGACTCTGTCTGACAAGGTCGCCGATCACGAGACCCTTAAGCCAGCGAGTGAATGCGCCAAAATCGTCTATCCCAAGTACGATGGCAAGCTGAGTTTTGATAAGGCCTCATCGGTATTTATGTCGAATACTAACCATGAGGAAGATCAGCCCTGTCATCTGGTATTAACCGATGTGGATCTGCCGATCAGTAAAAACCTCGAGCTCTATGACGAGCCGGCTCAGCGTTACTGCCCTGCGGGTGTCTATGAGGTGGTGGCCAACGATGACGGCAGCCAACGCTTCCAGATCAATGCCCAGAACTGCGTGCACTGCAAAACCTGTGACATTAAGGAACCCAGTCAGAATATTAACTGGGTGGTACCTGAAGGAGCTGGCGGGCCTAATTATCCCAACATGTAGTGTGGAAGGCTTTAGTGAAAGCTCCTCCAAGAAGACCAGTGCCCGGATCTCTGATTCGGGCATTTTTTTATGCCCTGTATTTAGAGCGTTAAAAGCTGCCTAAGAGAAAATCCTCTCCCATACTGCTAATGCTCAGCTGCTGCCCCCCATCGGCGCTCTCATCTCCCGGCATCTCCGCCGCCCACTCAACGATCTGGTAGAACACATTGCGGCTTAACAGCGCCTTTATATTGCGGCGCACTAATACCAGTGGCAGGGGTTCTTCTGAGCCGGGAAACTGTTCCATAGACAGCGGGTGCTGCTTGTCCACAATCACAATATCACCAGTGCTGGTAGTGAGTTTGAGGGCTTGAAAGCCATCACGGGTTTGGCGTTCCGCTGCCACGACAAACAATGGCGCAACGTCTACCTTGATGCGCCATTTCTCGGCCGGAGTGATCAGATAGTAGTCAGCTCCCTCACGAGACAAAATGGAGGCAAACAGCTTCACCATAGCCTCACGTTTGATCTCGCCACCCTCGTGAATCCAGCGTCCCTCGCGATCGATCAGCATATCCATATCGCCACTTAGACGTGGCTTCCAGAGATGCACAGGGGGCAGTGAAGTGGATGATTGTTCTTGGGCTGCAAGTAGATCGGCAAACAGCGTATCGAGATGGGCAGTCAAGGGGACTACCCTACTGTTCGCCCGGTGTATTGGGATTTTCATTACCGGGTTTTTCATTGACAGACTTGTCAGTCAAGCGCTTGGGGGCTGAAGACTTAGAAAGTGTTGGGTCCCGGTACTGACCACTATTGCCAATGGTGACACCAACCCCAGTGATAAACTTCATTAGATCGGCACTGTCGAGGCGATAGTTCCAACTGCGACTAAAACACAGTTCTACAGCGCCCTGAGCCAGCGCCCAGCAAGCCAGATAATGATAGTGCGGAGGCACGTCTTCGAGCACGCCACGCTCAATCAGGCGAGTGATCATGCTATTCAGGGAATCTTCGTTGGAGCGGCGCATGGCATGGAGCTGTTCAAGCTGTTCAGCCACATCTTCGGCGTCAAAAAGGCGGACTTCCAAATGCTGTACCAGACGATCAAGCTCTGGGCGCGCCAGCCGCGACTCAAAATAGGCCTTTGCCGCAGCTCCAGACTCTCCGGCCTCAGCCTTGGCAATCCCGTCGGCTAAACGCTGCGTTATGCTCTCTTCATAGTCGAGCATGATACGGATAAGGATTTCGTTTTTGGTGAGGAAGTGTTTGTAGACAGTGCCCTTGCCGATCCCAGCCTTGCCGGCAATACTCGACACCGTTACCCGATCTATCCCGTCGGACAAAAACAGCGCCAGCGCAGCATCGATAATCTTTTGTTCGCGGTTGAGAAAGATTTTCTTCTTTTCCCGAATCCGATCTGCACTGGAGGTTTTGCTGTTCATATTAAAGACAATTTTTAGTCAACCCTGTGGATTACCATTAGAAACCTAAAGACTGCCAAAAACAATATTTAAAGGCTCAACTCTCGGTTACTGGCGCGAATAAATTCACTCTTTAAGTCTGCGAAGCTCTGAACGGCAGGAAACTGCGGAAATTCAGCAATCACATTGTCCGGCGCATGGAACAAAATACCCGCATCAGCTTCAGCTAGCATCGTTGTATCATTGTACGAATCTCCAGCGGCTATGGTTCTGTAATACATGCTTTTAAAGCCAACAACTGCTTGGCGCTTGGGGTTGGCTTGGCGCAGATGATAGTCGATAACGGTGCCATCTTCGGCTGTCTCAAGCTTGTGGCACAGCAGCGTTGGGTAACCCAACTGCTTCATCAGAGGGCTGGCAAACTCATAGAAGGTATCTGAGAGGATAACCACCTGAAAACGCTCCCGCAGCCAGTCGACAAATTCGATGGCTCCCGGCAGGGGTTCTAGGGTCGCAATCACCTCTTGAATTTCATTTAGCCCGAGACCATTTTCGCGGAGTATATCGAGCCGATAGCGCATCAACACATCGTAGTCTGGCTCATCTCGAGTAGTCTTCTTTAACGCTTCTATACCAGTTTTTTCAGCGAAGGCGATCCAAATTTCTGGGACCAGTACTCCCTCCAGATCAAGACATGCGATTTCCACAGATATAACTCCTGAATAGTCAATTTTGCGAGCACTTTACGTGGTTCCACAGGCCTGTGCAATTGGCATCTGCACGGATAAAAAGTTATAAGCCTATAGCTGCTTATTATTTTTACTAATTAAGTGATTTTGCTATAGTGCCGCCGTTTCCATTCAATCATTTCATCAATCAAAACTATCGGATACCGCTAAATGAGCTCGATCACCAACATCGTTGATATAGACAGTGAACTGGCAACTCAGTCGCCACAAGAAATCCTCCGTTATGCTCTGGAGAGCTTTGACAATATAGCGATCTCTTTCAGCGGTGCTGAAGATGTGGTACTGATCGATATGGCTTACAAAATACGCAAAGATATTCAGGTCTTTTCCCTGGATACCGGACGCCTGCATGCTCAGACCTATAGATTTATTGAAGCTGTGCGTAATCACTACGATATTAAGATCGACTTAGTTATGCCCGAAGCTGCCAAAGTCGAAAAGTTGGTCAAGGAAAAAGGGCTTTTTAGCTTCTATCAAGATGATCACAAAGAGTGCTGTGGTGTGCGTAAGATTGCCCCACTGCGCAAGCAACTGCTAACAGTCGATGCTTGGATTACCGGTCAGCGTAAAGATCAGAGCCCCGGCACCCGAGCTGAAGTTCCAGCGATGCAAGACGACAAGGCTTTTGCTCGTCCTGATGACAGCCTGACCAAGTTTAATCCTTTGGCTAACTGGACCTCTAAACAGGTCTGGGACTATATTCGCGAAAACAATGTTCCCTACAATGCACTGCATGACGAAGGCTTTGTTAGCATCGGCTGTGAGCCATGCACTCGCCCTACTGGCCCCGGCCAGCACGAGCGCGAAGGCCGCTGGTGGTGGGAAGAAGCGACAATGAAAGAATGTGGCTTACACGCGGTGAATATCGATAAGTAAGGGCAACTTTCCACAGCTAAGTTTAGCTAGGGGCAATCAGGGGAGACAAATATGAAAATCACTATGGTCAAAAAGATCTTTGCCGATGGCTCCCCGTGCAAGAAATGTGGCGAGGTTGAAGAGAAGATGCGCGCGGCGGGCCAGCTGCAGCGTATCGACAGCACCCTGGTCGCCGATGAGTCCAACCCGGAATCTGAGGGTATGCTGTTGGCGGCAGAGCACGGCGTTGACCGCGCCCCGTTCTTTATTGTTGAGCGGGATGGTGAGCCAGCACAGATTTATACTGTGTATTTTAAGTTTGTTAAAGAAGTTCTGGATGCCGAGACCAGCGAAGAGGAAGAGATCGCTGAAATTATGAATGATGTGGATCTGGATTTTTTATAGACCCTCTAAGGCGCTCGCTCTCTTAGCCGCGGGCGCTTTCCTTCCTTCTAAACTAATTTTGTATTCCATTTTTCCTTTAGCAGACTGGCAATTCCATATCCGCAAAGTACTCCAGCTGGGCTTCCTTGCTCGGCAGTGCCATTGCCTCATCCACGACTGTTCGGGTCAGATGGGGCGCAAAGGCATGGATAAAGTCATACATATAACCTCTCAGATAAGTCCCTTTGCGAAAACCAATACTGGTGACACTGGACTGAAACAAATGCCCTGCCTCAATCGCGACCAGATCCGTGTCCACTACTGGGTCATAGGCCATATGAGCAACAATACCGATACCTAACCCGAGGCGCACATAGGTTTTGATCACGTCCGCATCGGTGGCGGTAAACACCACTTTCGGCTCCAAGTGCTTTTCACTAAAGGCATCGTCTAATCTGGAGCGGCCGGTAAAACCAAACACATAGGTAACAATCGGGTGTGCCGCCACATCTTCAATGGTCAGATTCGACAGCTGGGCTAAGGGGTGGTTTTTGGGTACCAAGATACAGCGATTCCAGCGGTAACAGGGCATCATCAGCAGATCGTTGTAAAGTTCCATAGCCTCGGTGGCAATGGCGAAATCCACCGTGCCATCTGCGGCTTTCTCTGAAATTTGCACCGGTGTGCCCTGATGCATATGCAGGGAAACCTCAGGGTATTTGTGAATAAAGCCCTGAATCACTCCCGGCAGTGCGTAGCGTGCCTGGGTATGAGTAGTAGCGATAGACAGACTGCCTTTATTGGGGCTGTTGTGCTGCTGGGTCAACTGCTTGATGCTCTCAACCTGGCGCAATATATCCCCGGCAATTTTTAGGATCTCCTCACCGGTGGGTGTGACCCGGGTGAGGTGTTTGCCACTGCGTGAGAATATTTCCACACCCAGCTCATCTTCCAGTAAACGAATTTGCTTGCTGATACCCGGTTGCGAGGTATAGAGGCTTTTAGCGGTAGCGGAGACATTGAGGTCGTGATGGGCGACTTCCCAGATATAGCGCAGCTGTTGCAGTTTCATATTGATTCCTCGGCGATCTTAGGACGACCGTGCGTTCTAGACCGCTTTACATTCTAGACCGCTTTGTATTTTAGGGGCCTGGCTTTTTAAGCCGATTACCCAGATTGACGGCCTAGCCGTCTAAACGGCCATAACAAGTTTCTTGATCTAGTTGAAACATACCTCTATCTATACGATAAAGCTATAAAAATATACAAAACTATTCTTTCTTAGAATACCTCCCACTTGCTAAAGTATCGCGATTATTCAGCCTATAAGCGACTGCTATCCTCAATGATTGATCTCTTACTTTACATTGCCTCTGGCGCTGCCGTGGGACTGGCCATCGGTCTCACAGGAGTGGGCGGTGGATCTCTGATGACGCCGCTGCTGATCCTTTTTGGTTTTCCCTACAATGTCGCCATCGGTACCGACCTGCTCTATGCGGCAATTACCAAGGCCGGTGGCGTTGTCAGCCATCAGCGACAAAAGACTATTCAGTGGCACACCGTGCGTATGCTGGCGCTGGGCAGTGTGCCGGCCTCAATTATCACGGCCCTGTTTCTCAGCACGCTTTTTAACGACTCTTCAGAATACGAGAGCATCCTGACTCGCAGCCTTGGGGTTATGCTGGTCTTAACCGCGACTGTTATATTATTAAACGGCAGGTTACGACAGAAAGTTAAAGCGAATTCTAAATCAGAGGGTGGCTTTTTTACCCGTCATAGCGACTCGGTGATTTTTTTAGTGGGAATCTTTTTAGGGGTTTTTGTCACCCTTTCATCCGTGGGTGCCGGCGCTTTTTGTGCCGCAGTACTGATGGTTCTCTACCCCCATATGCCAGCCCTTAAGGTTGTTGGAACTGATATAGCCCACGCTGTGCCCCTCACTCTGGTAGCAGGCCTTGGACATTTAATCTGGCTGGGCAATGTGGATTTTATGCTGCTCGGCTGTCTGTTGATTGGCTCTTTGCCGGCAATTCATCTGGGTACCAAAGTAGCTCGGCGAATTCCAAGCAATGTACTGCAGACCGCTATCGCAACTCTACTGCTGGGAATGGGTATTAAGTTCGCGGTGTTTTAGAGCGCCCTCAAATAAAGTCTTTGCCAAATCGAAGCACAAAAAAACCAAACATCAGCGCGTAAAACAGATAGTAGAGCAGTGAATGCCGAGCACCTTTGCGCACCTCTTTTAATACAGTGTCCGCCTCTGCAGCAAGATTGCGCTCCTCGATTTCCACCTGTAAAAAGTGCAGACCCTCGCCGCTAGGCGGGTCTTTATAGAGCCTGAGTATCTCAGCATCTGACAGCCTGACATACTTCCGTGAGCGCAGAACTGACATGCTTTAGAGCCTCGTTATCCAGCCAGATTTACTCTTTAAGCTCATTGGCAACACCATGTGGCACATGACCTGTGGCGACATGTTCGCTGGCAGAACTGCAGTGAACCTGTTGATCATCAAAAAATACATCGGCCCCAAAGGACTTGAGGAAATCCCCTTTGCTAAGGCCCCCAAGAAATAGGCTCTCATCAATACGGATGCCCCACTCTCTCAGGGTTCGCACAACTCGTTCATGGGCCGGGGCAGCTCGCGCTGTCACCAAGGCAGTCCGAATCGGGCACTCATCCACCGGGAATTCTGCCTGCAGAGAGTGCAGTGTCTGCAGAAAGGTTTTAAAGGGTCCTGCGTCCAGAGGCATCCGCGCCTCAGCTTTTTCATTGGCGGTAAAGGCGTCTAGACCACGCTCCTTAAATATCCGCTCCGATGCATCTGAAAACAGTACCGCGTCACCATCAAAGGCGAAGCGAAGTTCATCGGATTCACTGACACTCTTCTGCGATGGCAATAGGGTTGCTGCCGCCATGCCACTATCTAGAGCGCTGCGCACATCCTGAGCATTGGTGCTTAAAAACAGGTGACAGGCAAACGCTGAGACATATCGGTAGGGGGAATTGCCTCCAGAAAAGGCTGCACGGGTAATATTTAAACCGTGGTGGGCAATGGAATTAAACACCCGCAAACCTGTATCCGCGGAATTGCGAGAGAGCAAAATCACCTCTACCCGCGGTTCGCCACCGAGTTTTTCATTGATCCGCAGCAGCTTGGTCACCAGTGGAAAAGCTTCACCTGGCTCGAGAATATCGTCTTCGTGTTCGCGCTGATATGCTGAATAAGCGGCCACACCTTGGCTTTCATAGATCTCATGGCTCTCACCCATATCAAATAGTGCGGTTGAGGAGATCGCGATAACCAGTTTTGGACCGTTTAATTCAGACATAGCTTATCTCTTTTAAAATACTCTCATCTAATTAAGAGGCTTTTTCGATTTCAGCCTGCTGTTCCTCAGCAAAATACTCTCTGGACAGGCGGAACACAACCGGCGCGAGGAATACCAGTGCGATTAAGTTGGGAATCGCCATCATGCCGTTGAGCACATCGGACATTTTCCACACCAGTTCTAAACTCATCTGCGTGCCAAGAAAGATACCTGCTACCCAGAGAACTCTGAATGGCACGATGACCTTAGGGCCAATCAAAAACTCGGCACAGCGCTCCCCGTAATAGCTCCAGCCCAGCATGGTGGTAAAGCCAAATAAGATAATACAGAGGGTCAGGATAATATCGCCGAAGGGCAACTGAGAACTAAAAGCGGCAGATGTCATGGCGGCACCGTATAGCTCACCATCCCAAACACCCGTGACGATCAGCACAAGTCCAGTCATGGTGCAGATAATCAGTGTATCGATAAAGGTGCCGAGCATAGCAATAGAGCCCTGACGCACTGGGCTATTAGTCTCAGCAGCCGCGTGAGCGATGGGCGCCGAACCGAGACCGGACTCATTGGAAAATACACCTCGAGCAACCCCGCTTTGCAGGGCCAACATAATAGACGCACCGACAAAGCCACCGGTTGCTGCAGCACCATTAAATGCGCTGTCGACAATTAGGAACACCGCTGCAGGAACTTCCGCTGCATTGAGAATCAGAATGCTCATGGTTGCCAGTAAATAAATAATTGCCATTAAGGGCACCAGTTTGCCCGCCACTTCGGCAATACGCTTAATACCGCCGAGCAAGACGACGCCCACCAGTGCCGCCATAATAATACCGCTCACCAGTGTTGGCACATTGAAGTTACTTTCAAGGATCTGGGAAACCGCATTGGATTGCACTGTGTTGGCCAAGCCAAAGCCCGCTAGTGCACCAAAAAAGGCGAACAATACACCCAGCCATTTCCACTTAGCACCGAGACCATTTTTGATGTAATACATTGGGCCGCCAACTTTTTTGCCAAGCTGATCGGTCTCACGATAGTGCACCGCTAACACCGCCTCGGCATATTTCGTCGCCAAACCAATTACTGCCGCGCACCACATCCAGAACAGTGCTCCGGGTCCACCCAGAGCGATGGCGGTTGCAACGCCGACAATATTACCGGTGCCCACGGTGGATGAGAGTGCAGTCATCAGTGCATTAAAGGGGCTAATCTCCCCTTCACCACTGCCCTTGCGGCCCTTAAATAGCTGTGCAAAGGCATAGGGAATCTTAGTGATGCTTATACCCTTGAGGCCGATTGATAAGTAGATGCCAGTGCCTAAGAGCAATGCCAGCATGCCGGGGCCCCAAATTACATCACGCATAGTGTCGATTATCTGTTCAAACATATCAGTCCCTTTTGCATTATTTTGTAGTTTATTATTCTGTTGATGACTTTTTAGAACCCTTTATCGAGAGCTTTGCAGACTGTTTTATAAAGTGCTCTGTTGATTATATTGCTCAATAACCCAAGTGATGCTGCTGAGCGAAGAGTCCAAATAGTCCGCCGGTGTGAACAAAGACAATATCATTGCTCTGCTGGCCAGAGAATTTACCCTTTTTAATATCTTCCATCATGCCAAAGAAGGCTTTGCCTGTATAAACCGGGTCGAGCAAGATGCCCTCGAGAGCGGCAACCTGCTTGATAGTTTCAAATACTTCTTCTCCAGCGATGCCATAGGCGGGTCCCACGTAGTCGTCACAGGTATCGGCCACAAGCCCTGAAATATCGGTCTCTGGGCTGTACTGGCTCTGCCACTGCTGCAGGTCGCGGAGTACTTTGCGGGTAAAATAATCACTGTTATCACAGACCGCGTAGGCTTTGACTCTGGTATCGATACCGTGCAGCTGACAGCCCATCATTAGGCCCGCCTGAGTGCCTCCAGAGCCGGTTGCCTGGACAATCGCCTGAGGCATCATAGCATTGCGCTGAAAGTCCTGAGACAGCTCCTCAGCGGCAGCAATATAACCCCACATACCAGTGCCATTGCTACCGCCAGTGGGAATCGCGTAGGCTTTGCTGCCACGTTTGGCATAGTGGTCTTGCCACTGGGCAAAGAGCTTATTCAGGCCGCGGTACTCATCGAGACTATAGTGACTGATGGTGGCGCCGGCCAATTGGTCCAAGAGCAAATTACCCACAGGTATAGGTTCGATATCTGAGCGCAATAAAAGGTGGACTTTGAGACCCAACTGGGCTCCCAGAAGCGCCACTGAGCGGCAGTGATTGGACTGCACTCCCCCGGAGGTAATCAATGTGTCACAGCCATTGGCCAGAGCTTCGGCAAGCAGAAATTCAAGCTTGCGGATTTTATTTCCAGAGGTCGCGGCACCGGTGAGATCATCCCGTTTAATCCAGATGCGCGGCCCACCTAATTGTTCGGACAGGCGCTCCAAAGGATAGAACGGCGTCGGTGTCTGGGCGAGATTAAGTCTCTCTGGGTATTTGATCATATGGCTATTACTCTTTGAGTAAGCGGTTTAAACCCTGCTCTCTATACAATATTTTGTTAGCTATTTAGCAGCTATAAAAAAGGCCGCGTGAGCGGCCTTTTTTAGAATTCGATATCAGATTGCCTTAATAGTGCCCTTTGGCAGCACCGCATGAACTGCGGACTTCTGAAACTTTAGTTCGAGTTTGTCGTTTACTTCCACCACTACATACTCACCTTCAAGTTTAACGATTTTGCCGAGTATTCCGCTGGTCATAGTGACCTCATCGCCCTTGCTCAGTCCGGTGATCAGATCCGTATGCTCTTTCTGACGCTTGCGCTGGGGACGGATAATAAACAGGTACATAAAGATAAAGAGGCCGCCAAACATAATCAGCGAGCCAGTAATACCTGGGTCACCAGCTGGGGCTGCAGTCTGTGCCTGTGCACTGGAAATAAAAAACATAGTTAATCCTTAAAGTTAGATTAGTAAGGTTAGATTACTAAGGTTAGGTTGTTGAGTTTATGCTGCTAAGTTTCTTTTACATAAGCCTGCTTGAGTAATACCGCCAAAACACAGCGTAGCGTTTACCGTTAAAAAACGCTTCTGGCAGGACTAAAAACTATAAGTTCTCTTTAATCCACGCCAATGCATCGTCGTGATGGCTCTTCGTTTTCACCTTTGGCATCACATGTTTAATCAGCCCATCTTTGCCAATCACAAAGGTGCTGCGCAACACGCCCATATATTCGCGACCCATAAACTTTTTCATATCCCAGGCGCCGTAGCTCTCAGTGACCTGATGATCTTCATCGGAGAGCAGCGTAAAATTGAGCTCTTGCTTGTCTTCAAACTTAACCAGACGGTCCACTGAATCCGGGCTCACCGCCATCACTACAGTATCCAGCTCAGCAAATTGATCCTTGCTGTCGCGAATACCACAGGCCTGTACGGTGCAGCCGGGAGTCATTGCCTTGGGGTAAAAGTACAGCAGCACATTCTTGATGCCACGGAATTCCGCCAGACTGACCTTTTCGCCACGCTGATTAAATAGCGAGAAATCCTTCGCCGGAGTTCCAACTTCAGAAAATGCCATAGTTCTCTCCCAATAAGAGGCTGTTTTAAGGGGCCTTACTGTAGCAAATTTATGCCCCAGGCAACCACTAAAAGAGTCGCTGGGAGGCTATTTAGCGTTAAAAGCAACAAAACCCGGAGCTGTAAAAAAGCCGTTTACTCAATAGAGAGTAAACGGCTCTTAGACAGACTTGCAGGGCTCCAGCCAAAGCTATCGCTTTGATTAGAACTTTGGATTTACTTTGAATAGAGCTTAGGGCAGCAGGTGCTGAACCGCATCACGCTCTTCAGTCAGTTCCTGCTCAGTCGCTGACATCTTGGCACGGGAGAAATCATTGATCTCAACACCCTGAACAATTTCCCAGTCGCCATCTTTACAGACGCAAGGGAAAGAGTAGATCAGGCCTTCGGTAATGCCATAGCTACCATCGCTGTAGACACCCATGCTCACCCAGTCGCCATCGGCAGTTCCCAGTGCCCAGCTGCGCATATGGGCAATGGCCGCGTTGGCTGCTGACGCGGCACTTGAAGCACCACGAGCTTTAATAATCGCTGCGCCGCGCTGCTGCACAACAGGGATAAAGTCATTCTCGTACCAATCCTGATCAACCATATCGATGGCCGCTTGACCCTTGACTTTAGTCTGGTGGATATCCGGGTACTGCGTCGCCGAGTGATTGCCCCAGATTGTCATATGGGTAACATCATTGATTGTGGTGCCAGTCTTAGCCGCAATTTGGCTCAGCGCACGATTGTGATCGAGGCGTGTCATAGCCGTAAATTGACGGGGATCGATAGACGGCGCATTGCGCTGAGCAATCAGAGAGTTAGTGTTGGCAGGGTTGCCCACAACCAAGACTTTAATCGCTTTTGAGGCGTTAGCATCAATTGCCTTGCCCTGAGCTGAGAAGATCGCGGCATTGGCTTCAAGCAGATCTTTACGCTCCATGCCGGGGCCGCGAGGACGGGCGCCCACCAAGAGTGCGTAGTCGGTATCTTTAAAGGCAACAGCGGCGTCATCGGTGCAAACCATATCGGTGAGCAGCGGGAAAGCGCAGTCTTCCAGTTCCATTGCCACACCTTTCAGTGCTTCCAGTGCTGGAGTGATCTCAAGCATTTGTAAAATAACCGGCTGATCGGTGCCAAGCATTTCGCCAGCGGCGATACGAAACAATAGAGAGTAGCTAATTTGGCCTGCGGCCCCTGTGACAGTAACGCGAACGGGTGATTTCAAGGTGGTTCTCCGGAGTGTAAGTGCGCCCAATTGAGGTTAAGAGTAAGAGCGACTCTAGTGTCGCTCTATTTCGGGGCGCTATTATAAGGATGCACAGCTAAAATGCATCATTACCAGACTTATGGAGACCATTTACTCGCTTAATACTAAGCGCATAGCTCTTTATAGGTAGCTAACATGCGACTGTAGAGCTGATCTTTAAAGTCGCTGGCCGAAGTATCCAGCTGCGCCACTATATCCACCAGGTGCTCATTATCCTCTTTACCGCCCCACTGCTTGTGGTAACTGCCATCTTGGTAGCCGTGATCCTGACGGAAAAAATTCAGCACATTCTTGCCCACATAGCCCACATAGAGCTGTTCAAAGTCCATATCGATACCCTGCATCAATTTGGCAAAGCGCAGTGCATCAAAACCCTTGCTGGCTAGGGTATATTCGGTGAAGTCTTCAAGATCGATACGGAAGTCCCCTGGCTCTTGTGGCGTGGCAAATGCCGCGGTGACCTGTTCGGCAATAGACTCGGCAGAGTCGCCCTTTAACAGCATTATGCTCAGACCAAAGTGCCATATATCCACCAGTTCAAGTGCAATCTGGCCGATATCCGGATTCTGCTTTTTCCACCACTTCCAACCCCAGTGGTCGAGCAGCTCGGCGCACTCTACCCAAATGGCCCGATACCATTCAAAGTTTTGTGTCTGCCACTGGGCATGTACCTTGGTATTCATATCATTCTGCAGTTCAAGCATGGTTAAAAGCTGTTGCTGTTTCATCTGTAATTCCTAATTCGAGGTTGCTGCTATGGATTGCGTTTGTTACGCGCGAACAAAACTGTTGCTCTGCTTCTCGTTGCCAATAGTTGTGCTGGCCCCGTGACCCGTGATCACAACCGCATCATCGTGCAGAGTATAGAGTCGCTGACTGATAGACTGTTTGATCTCATCAAAGTTGCCCCCTGGGAGATCGGTGCGGCCAATAGAACCCTGAAATAAAGTGTCACCGGCAATCAGTGTTTTGTATTCATCAAACCAAAAACTTACCGAGCCTGGAGTGTGCCCCGGAGTATGAATCGCAACGGCACCGCAGCAATCGAAGGACTGGTCGTCGTTTATATAGTGATCCGGTTCTGGCAGGGACACTGTCGGCACACCGAACATGGCACACTGTTCCTCAACCATATCCCAGAGAAACTGGTCACCCTTGTGTAGATAGATTGGCGCACCGGTGGCATTTTTAATTTCCCCCGCGGCCAAGATATGGTCCAGATGGGCATGGGTATGAATAATCGCCACTACCTTGAGATTCAAGTTATTTAACAGCGCCAAGATTTTATCCGCATCTCCACCGGGATCAACCACCAGTGCCCTGCCGCTAAGACGATCACCAATCACTGAGCAGTTACATTGCAGGGGCCCCACAGGAAAGGTATGGATAATAAAGTTGGACTGCTCTGCGCTTGAATTCTGTGCACTACTGTTAGTCAGGTCGGTCATGGTGGCTTTCTCTAAGCAGGTATTTGGAAAAGACGATTAAAGTTATCGGTTGTGGCCGCGGCCAGTTGTTCAAGGCTAATGCCGCGCAGATCAGCCATGCACTGGGCCACTTCGCGAACATACTGAGGCTCATTTTGTGATCCGCGATGAGGAACCGGCGCCAACCAAGGTGAGTCAGTTTCCACCAGTATACGATCCAATGGGACTTTTACGGCGACATCGCGCAGCTCTTTTGCATTGGCAAAGGTAACAATTCCGGAGAATGAAATATAAAACCCCAACTCCAGTGCTTGCTGAGCCATTTCCCAGGTCTCGGTAAAGCAGTGCATCACGCCGCCGGCAGATGGGGTGTGTTTGCGCATCAACTCAATGGTTTCTTCACGGGCATCTCGGGTGTGGATAATCACCGGCTTAGCAATTTCCTGACAGGCCTGCAGATGATTGACAAAACTCTGCCGCTGCCAGTCGATGGTCTCACTGCTGTAAAAATTATCTAATCCCGTTTCACCTATGGCAACCACGCGAGGTTCTTGGGCAAGGCTCACTAGCTCCTCGATGCTGGGCACCGGCTGAGGTTTTTTTTGCAGGGGATGAACCCCCACCGAGGAATAGACATTATCGAATTGCGCGGTCAGATCAATCAGCGATCGCGAGGTGGTCATATCCACGGCGACACTGAGAAAGTGGCTGACGCCACGAGCCTGAGCTGCATCTATTACGCCATTGAGTCCGCCGTCTCGATCGCTTAAATCCAAGTGATCCAGATGACAGTGAGAGTCTACCAGCATAGGGTGAAAGGTCTTTTTTAGGATTGATTACTACATGGTTAGTGTAGGCTTGTGGGAGTGTACCGTACCGGTCAGAGCCTGTTCAATATCAACTTTTAAATCTTCCTGTTCGGGGCTCAGCTGAACCCCAACACCCTCTTGCTTAAAACTCGCCGAACCCTTGTGTGTTACCCAGACAACTTTACCGGTCATGGGGATCGGTTCCGGGCGCAAATAGATGCTTAACAAAAAGAAAATATCATCACCCAGTTCATAATTTTTCTTCGTTGGGACAAATACCCCGCCGCCCTGAACAAACGGCATATAGTGTTCATACAGTGCATCTTCGGTTTTAATTTCTACGGATAAAATACCGCCTTTGCCGCCTTTAAACATCCTTATTGCCTCTTTTCCCTGCGCTGTTTTGAGCTTAGCACGAAAATCTTGGATGCACTGACTATGTGGCTTAAGGCAGTAGAATGACTGGGTGTGATGAAGGGATGCTGGGCCTATTTACGCCGCTTAAACACCATTGCCCAATCCATAAACAACTCCTCCCAGAGCATCTGCGGGTTGGGATTATTGCCACTGGCGATCCAATTGCGCGCCAACAGCAACTTATCCGAGAAACTGAATAAAGCAGGATTAGGCTTATCCGCAAGCTCGGTTGTTGCCAGACGATGAATATATCGACTAAACCACTCAATAGACATTTCACCATCGAGCTTTTGGCACTGCTGAGCCGCGGCCAAGGGAGACATTGCGCCGGTGCCCACGTCAGACACTAGCGCTTCGAACTGTTGCCGTTGATCCAAGTTATCGCTTTGCAGATAGTTGAGAGCCAATAGCGGGCGTCCACCGGCGAGAGGCAGTACCTGCGCCGCAGCGCTGGCATCGCTGGTGACATCAGTGAGCCACTGCAGGGCCATTTGGGTATCTGGTGTCGGCATACTAAGCTTTTGACAGCGGCTGCGAATGGTCGCCGACAATCGACTCGGACGATTTGAAACCAGAATTAATAATGTCTTGCCCTGAGGTTCTTCAAGATTTTTTAACAGGGCATTGGCGGAACTGATATTCATCGCTTCCGCAGGGGAAATAATCGCCACCTTCCATCCCCCTTGTTGAGCTGTCTTGCCTAGGGAGACACAGAGCTTGCGCACCTGCTCAATTTTAATCGGCTTGCCTTTCTCTTCCGGTGCCAGATAACTGACATCTGGATGGTTACCGGCGCTAAATAAGGTGCAGGTTTTACAGGCGCCACAGGCGTATTTAACCATTTCCGCGGAACAGATCAGCCGCTGTGCCAAGGCTGTGGCCAGACGGGACTTGCCAATACCCTCGTCGCCACTAATTAGCACAGCATGGGGCAAGCGCTCGCCATCGATGCTGGTATTAAGTGCAGCCCAGGTCGCCTCTTGCCAGGGCAGTGGCAGAGCAGACACTAGATAGTCTCCCAAAAGCGCTCGAGGGCCTCTGTGATCTGCGCCTGCACCCCTTCCAGATTAAGCGATGCATCGATCACTACACAGCGCTGGGGATTGTCCTCCGCTATTTGCAGATAGCGATTGCGGATCCGCTCAAAGAACTCCAGCTGCTCCTGTTCAAATCGGTCCGGTGCGCTGCGCTCACTGGCCCGAGCCAGACCAATCTGGACGGGTATATCGAGAATAATAGTGAGATCTGGCTGCAGACTACCCTGCACTATCAGCTCTAAATCTCTAATCAGGTCGTCACGCATATGCCGCCCGGCGCCCTGATAGGCATAGGTGGCATCGGTAAAGCGGTCACAGAGTACCCAGGCACCCTCACCGAGCATCGGTTCGATAACCTGATTGAGGTGTTGGGCGCGGGCTGCAAAGACCATAAGCAGTTCAGCGGTGTTGCACACCGACTCTTCTCTAGGGGCCAGCAGCAGCTCCCGCAACTGTTCCGCTAGGGGCGTACCGCCCGGCTCTCTGGTGCTGCCGTAAGTAAGCTTTTTGCCGTCCATCCATTGCTGGATAAAGTCTATATTGGTGGTCTTGCCAACGCCCTCGGTGCCTTCAATGGTAATAAATTTTCCGCGCATCTGATTTCCCGACCTGACTGCTAGTTTTTTGACCGCTCTATTGTGACGATTTGCGAGGCCACTGTCTGCCCTGGTTGTGGTTTTAGGCGGATTACTTTTCCGACTTTGGTGCAGATTGATAATCCACAGCCCGCTGATTGATCTGATACTGCCGCACTGCCTTTTGGTGTTGCGCAAGATTATCCGAGAAGTAGTGACCGCCATCGCCTCTGGCAACAAAGTAAAGACTACTACCGGCCTGTGGATGCAGTGCTGCCTCGATAGCCGCGGCACTGGGCATCGCAATGGGGGTTGGTGGCAAGCCATTGATACGATAAGTGTTATAGGGGGTCGTGGTCTTGAGGTGACGACGAGTAATATTGCCGCGATAGGCATCACCCAGCCCGTAGATCACCGTAGGGTCGGTTTGCAAGCGCATGCCGCGGTTTAGGCGACGAACAAACACTCCAGCAATGGTGGAACGCTCGGCGGCTAGACCGGTCTCTTTTTCCACTATCGAGGCCATGATCAATGCTTCGTAAGGGTTGGCATAGGGTAGATTTGGCTCTCTTGCCTGCCAAGCTTGATCGAGAACTTCAAGCATCTTGCGGTGAGCTCTGGCGACTATATCCACCGCTCTGTCCTCGTGGGTATAGCTGTAGGTATCGGGGAACAACCAGCCTTCTGGATGGGGTTGGTTAATCTCTGCTGCAGTCATTAACTGCTCTTGGCTTAGCTGGCTGACCTCGGCAAACTGCTCCACTGCGGCTAACTGGGCGATCCACTGCTTAAAATTCCAACCCTCGGGAAAGGTTATCTGGTAGCTAATAACGGCGCCCTGATTAAGTTTGGTCAATAGCTGCAGGGCCGTTTCACCCCTTTCAATCTGGTAGTGACCGGCCTGAATTGCCGTGACTCCGACTATCCGTGCATAGAGACTCAACAGTCTTGGATGGGATAGGATATCCCGCTTATGCAGTTGGCGATTTACTTTGCTGAGACTGCTGCCTCTATCCACCTGCCAAACCACAGAGTTTTGCCCTGACGGAAGCTCAATGGGCTTTTCCAGCTCGTAATAGCCCGCCAGCATCAATCCTGAGACCGAGGCCAAAACCACTGTTAGCAGCACCAGGCTGGCAACTAGTCGTTTCAGCATGGGAAGGCACCATAATGGCTCTGTAATAGTCCCTGCAGTGCCCTGGTATCCTCTCCAATGGCCCGTTCAGCGGTAGTCCTTTTGGTGGCAATGATAGGCACTAGTCCCCTCACTGAGCTACAGCTGAAGATTTCATCTGCACTGTCGAATTGCTCGCGGCTAATGGTAGCTTCTTTAACCTGAAGCCCAGCACTCCTAAACAGCCTATGGAGCAATAACTCGCGCATCACTCCCCGAACACCCGCCTGATCAAGCCGCGGTGTCACCCAGCCGCTGGCGAGTTTGACAAAGAGATTGGCTCTGGTGGTTTCAATAACCTGATGATCTGAGGAAAACATAATGCCATCTTCATATTCATCCCCCCATTCAGAACGAGCTATCACTTGATCCAAGCGATTTAAATGTTTGATACCGGCAAGCACCGGATTGAGAGGCAGGCGGTAATCACATTCCGTCACCCTGATGCCCTTCTGACGCTGCTGCTGACTCTCCTGGGGCAATGCAAAGTACTGAACGCTAATCCGTGGCACAGCCGCGCTGGGTGATGGAGGCGCATAACCCCGGCCACCGCTGCCGGCAGTCAGGGTCACTTTGATAATCCCTGAACTGAGCTGCTGAGGCTCGAGGAGCTTGAGCAGAGAGTCAATATTGCTCTCTAAGCAATCCGCTGTGATATTCAACCCGAGAATTGGAGCGTCTTTAAGCAACCGTGCAGCGTGCTGTGGCAGCAGGGGTAATGCGCCACTGTGCAACAGCATGGTCTCAAACAGCCCATGACCGTAGCTAGCGCCACGATCAGTCAGGGGCATACTGCCTGCCACCCGGCCATCGACAACAGAGATAGGGGTCCGCGAGTTGTCGAAGTTTGTCTTGGAACTGAAATCTGTCATAGGGCTGCTGTCATATGGGCACAAAGTGCTTTAGCTAGGTAAGTCATGCTGCCATTAAACCTAAATTCCGCGCATAAAAAAACCGCCCCATTGGAGCGGTTTTTTCATAAACTTCAAATATTAGCCGTTGGCAGTGATATACGTAACTGCGTCTTGAACAGTGGCGATCTTTTCTGCTTCTTCATCAGGAATTTCAGCATCGAATTCCTCTTCCAAAGCCATGATCAACTCAACTGTGTCCAGAGAGTCAGCACCGAGGTCTTCCACAAAAGACGAAGTAGTTTGCACATCTTCTTCTTTTACACCCAGCTGCTCTGCAACCATTTTGATAACGCGTTCTTGGATATTGCTCATCGTATTTCCACTCCTATCGGGATCTGATGTCTGTCTTGCTACCAAGCTTTATCAGCTCAGTTAGCGATAATCTGTAGTTTCGAGGCGCGCATTTTACCCTACAAAATCTAAAATGCTAGTGCCCAGTTGAAAAAACCCAAAATAGCCAATTTAATCAATAACTTAGCCCATATACATACCACCATTTACATGGATAGTTTCGCCCGTAATGTAGCCGGCGGCATCACTAACTAGAAAACCGACCACCGCTGCAATCTCTTCTGGGTCGCCCAAACGCGCCAGAGGTATCTGGCTGAGCATGGTTTCTTTATTAGCCTCTGGCAGATCCTTGGTCATATCTGTAGCAATAAACCCTGGCGCCACCGCATTGACTGTAATGCTTC
>Ga0208971_1000452_pt1 | contig 29313 bp, 30 predicted proteins | sample AOAMet1_18_M0_10_2_FD_188229 | JGI IMG/M metagenome (GOLD analysis project Ga0208971, IMG submission 188229) | Ammonia-oxidizing marine microbial communities from Monterey Bay, California, USA - CAN11_18_M0_10 (SPAdes) | ecosystem: Environmental > Aquatic > Marine > Intertidal zone | place...
GTCTGAACTTCGCATTCTAAGCGAAACTGACTTAGGTTAAAGAAAGAGCGGCGCTTCGGCGGCGCTCTTTTTTGTTGTACCTGTCGGATTGCAGAGCCTTTGATCTGTCTTTCGTCCCTTCGTGATTGCGTGCTAGTAAGGCTGGCGATATCGACGGAAAATTAGCGGCCACGGAACAGGACATGATGAGATCACAGGTAACTTTGCAAGGCTCCGCCTAATATGGATCATGCCCCAACGCAGTCTCCAGAGGTGTTTGATGTATTGGTTGTGGGCGCCGGTCCAGCCGGGTTGATGGCGGCTGAGCAAGCAGCACAAGCTGGGATGCGTGTGGCAGTGGCAGAGGCGATGCCCTCACCGGCACGTAAATTTCTCATGGCTGGAAAATCTGGTCTCAACCTAACCAAGGCAGAGAAGCCAGAGGCGTTTTTGCAGTATTTTGACGCTAATTCCTCTCTGAAACCGATTCTGTCTAAATTCGGGCCAGCTGAGGTCATTGGCTTTGCGGAAGGTCTTGGGCAGGAGGTTTTCACCGGCAGCACGGGCCGGGTTTTCCCGATACGCATGAAAGCGTCTCCCCTTCTGCGCGCATGGTTGGCTCGGCTAGATGCGCTGGGTGTTGTGCTGCTACGCCGCCACCGATGGATCGGTCCACTGACCCCACATGAGCAGCATCTGTTTGAAACGCCAAAGGGCAAGGTTCCCTTGACGGCTGGGGCGCTGATCCTTGCGCTCGGTGGCGCGAGTTGGGCGCGTTTAGGGTCTGATGGCGCTTGGCAGAGGGCTGTCGCGGCAGCGGGCGTGCCAATTGTCCCTATGCAAGCTTCCAACGTGGGCATGTGGCGGGCTTGGTCGGCGCATATGAAACCGTTTTTTGGTCAGCCAGTCAAGAATGTCGAGCTGACCGTCGCAGGCCAGCGCAGCCGTGGCGAATTTGTGATCACTCAATCGGGTGTGGAAGGTGGGGCAATCTACGCGCTGGGGCGGATGTTGCGGCAGACCCCTTTGGCCCAGATTGATTTTGCACCACAGCTTTCGCTCCAGGTGCTGCGGGCAATGATCTCAAATCGCAAGCCAAAGGACAGTCTGGGCAATTTCTTGCGGAAATCTGTCAAGCTAGATGCCACAAAACGCGCCTTGTTGTTTGAGCTGACCCGGCCAATGCGCCGTGATACCGAAGGGCTTGTGACTGCCATCAAGGCTGCGCCTTTGACGCTTGCGGGATCACGCACCATAGACGAGGCCATCTCGACAGCGGGTGGCCTCTCTTGGGAGGCTTTGACACCTGAATTGATGCTCAAAGATGTACCGGGCGTATTCTGCGCCGGTGAAATGTTGGACTGGGATGCGCCAACAGGCGGCTATTTGATCACCGCCTGCTTTGCAACTGGCCGTTGGGCTGGGCGCGCGGCTGCCGATTATCTCTCTGCCAAAGCCCTTTCATAGGCCGGACGCGCTCGGCAGCGTTTGGCATAGTCTTTCAAGACAGTGCCGGCGTCAGGAAATTTTGCCGTAAAGGCCCAGTTGAGACAATGCACAGCCAAAATATCAGCGATTGTGAAATGCTCTCCCATGAGAAACGCGCCCTCAAGCCGGTGTTCGAGCCGTTTTAAACTGCGCTCAAATTCCCATTTCAAAACGGATTTCACATCGGCAGAACGGTGTTCAGGTGGATTGACGAAAGAGCTTTTTGCCGCGACCCAAAGCAGGCTGTCGAATTCTTCCAGCAGGAAGTGAATATGTCCATCCAGACGCAAACGTTCAACAGACCCGGCTGGGAAGGTTAGGGCGTTGTGGCGGTCAGATAAAAAATTCATGATCGCGACGCTATCTGGAAGAACCTCTCCATCGACCATCAAGGCTGGCACTTTGCCGCTGGGGTTGAGCGCTTTGACCTCAGCTGAGCCGGGGTCTCCTTTGACTTGCTCGTAGGGCAAGCCCAATTCCTCAAGTGTCCAAATTACTCGTAAAGTTCGATTCTTTGTCGACCCCAATACCTTATACATTTACCTTCTTCCCATCATTGAAATTCGGACGAAACATCTTTCAACCTGTGCCATCTGTGGCGCGGTTTGCCCAGCAGATCGGAGCTGCAAATCTGTGTCGAGCAAGAGCGTTATCACCTGCTCAAGCCGGTCCTGGCTCCAAGTGCCGACCTGGCGCTGGATCCGATCTCGCCGTGGCCCATAGACCGGCGGCCGAAGCTTTGCCACGCCTTGCGATGCGCCCGCTGGATCAGAGGCTGCGGCGTGCAGAAGGCGGAAATGGCGCAGGGCGGCAATGCAAAGCCCGGTGGCGGTCCCACCCTGAGCGATCACGCGGTGCAACACCGGGGCAATCTCATTTGTTCTCAAATCCGCCACCAAACCAATGACATCATCGAGCGCCGCTTCGGTGGATTGTGGCGCGCATACCTCAACATCACTCAGGGTGATGGGTCCGGCTTGGGACATGCAATATAGAGCCAATTTTTCCAAGAATTGATTGAAATCACCTGGGTCTATGGCCTTGGAAAGATCTGTAATGGCCGCGCTGGCCGCGGCATCAACTTCGCCCATGCCGACTTTTGCCAATGCGGCTTCCACTTCTGCGCGGGTGGGTGGTTCATCGAAAATGGCGATGGACCAGGCATTGGGATGGGCCTCAAAAGCTTTGCGGATTTTTGATGTTGGCTTTAAGGCACCACCGATGACAACCATCTGCGCATCACCGGCCTGCCAATCGCGAAGCCCTGCCAGAATTGATTCGGCGCAATTTTCATTGGCGTCTTCGACAAGGACCACTCGCGGACCGGGGAAAAACCCGACTGCTTTAATGGCGTCATTCAGCGCGACCCCGTCGCGTCGTAACTCGCCGCCTTGCAGGCGCGTGAGGCGCATTTCTTCCTCGCCCTGCGGGCCGATCAGCCCCTTGATCAATTGCTGTCGCTTCAGCGCGACGCGCATCGCATTGGCACCATAGATCAAAACCCCAGTCTTGTTGAGATCGGGCTTTGCAAAAGCTGCCAATGCGTCGCGGGTCGAGAGCTTCATGGGAGGTCCAAGGTCAGAAGTGCTGAGGCGACCTGCCCTGCCAGAATGGCCATTAAGCGGTCATAGGCGTCTCTCTGGGCCCGCTGGGTGGCCACGGTAGTGCCTGTAGCGGAATATCCTGTAAAAGATTTTGCAGTTTGGCGTGTCAGAAAAGCGCCATCCTTATCCAGCAAGGAATATTCCAGCTCGCCGACAAGGCTATAGCGGCTGATCTCTTGGGCGGCAGAGACAACGATATTGTCCTCTGTGACTTTCAACTCATAATGCAAGGCAAAACGCGCGCTCTTTGCGGTTCCAAGCTGCGCTTCTAAATTCCGGACCAGCTCATATTCTGCCCGATTAACGGGCGCTTGGATCAGTATCTGATTGTAAAGCCGTTGCGAACTGGGATCCATGACTGGTGTCAGCCCACAGCCCGCCAGGACAAGGGCCGCACTTAGAAATCCGCGTCGGCTAGATAACCACATTTACGATACGTCCGGGTACAATGATTAGCTTCTTAGGTGTAGCACCATCTAGTGCTTTTATCACAACGTTATTCTGCAACACCAAGGCTTCCAACTCTTCTGTGCCCATGTCTTTGGCCACAGTGATTTCATCGCGGCGCTTGCCGTTTATTTGGATCGGTAAGGTCACCTCATCTTCAACTAAAAGCGCCGGATCTGCTTTTGGCCAGGGAGCATTGGCAATCAGCCCCTGCCCGCCTTGATGAGCCCAAATATCCTCTGCCAAATGCGGCGTCATCGGAGCCATCAATTGCGCCAATGTCATGATCGCCTCATGCTGCGCGGCATATCCAGCCTTGGATTTGGCCAAAGTCGCGGTAAAGCCATAGAGCTTGGCAATTGCTGCATTGAAACCAAAACTCTCCACCCCCGAAGTGACATCCACAATGGTTTTATGCAGCGCTCGCAGGAGTTCTTTGTCGCCATCGCCAGTTTTATTTTTGTCCATATTGGCGATTTTATCACAAAGCTGCCAGACGCGGTTCAAATGCTTAAACGCCGCTTCCGCACCAGAGGCCGTCCATTCGACATCGCGCTCGGGCGGGCTATCGGACAAAACAAACCACCGCGCCGTATCGGCGCCATAGCTGCTGATGATGCTGATTGGATCAACAACGTTATTTTTTGATTTCGACATCTTTGCTGAAGGCACAATCGTGACCTCAGCGCCTCCCTCAAGCAAGAAGGCCTTGCCATCGCGCAGCGCCACCTCTTCGGGGTAGTGATAGACAGGGCGGCCATCCTTGCCCTCTGATTTATAGATTGCATGGGTGACCATGCCTTGGGTGAACAGCGCGTCAAACGGTTCAATCGCGGAGGACGGCAAATGGCTACAAATTTGCATCGCTCGGGCAAAGAAGCGCGAATAGAGCAGATGCAAAATCGCATGTTCCACACCGCCGATATATTGATCGACGTTCATCCAATAGCTGGCCTCCGCCATATCTGTCGGTGTGGTGGCATTGGGGGCCGTGAAGCGCGCATAATACCAAGAGGAATCCACAAAAGTATCCATTGTGTCGGTCTCGCGGCGGGCCTCCTTGCCGCAAGCTGGGCAGGCGCAGTTGCGCCAGGTGGGGTGGCGATCCAGCGGATTCCCAGGAACGTCAAATGTCACATCATCAGGCAGGCGGATCGGTAGGTTTTCTTTCTTCTCCGGGACCACGCCGCAGCTGTCACAATGTACCACTGGTATCGGACATCCCCAATAGCGCTGCCGGCTCAATCCCCAATCGCGCAGACGATATTGCGTTTTGCCGATGCCAAGGCCCTGCGCTTCGGCCCAATCAATGGTGGCGTCAATCGCCTCTTGCCCCGTGGCCTCTTTCAGGACGGCAGGTTGATTGACCCAGCGCACCGTCTCAGTTTTGGCCGGTACAAAAGCCACATCTGACACGGGAGTATCCTCGTTGAGCGCAAAGAAGGTATCAATCACCGGCAGATCGTATTTACGCGCAAAATCAAGGTCGCGCTGGTCATGGGCCGGGCAGGCAAAAATTGCGCCGGTGCCGTAATCCATCAGCACAAAATTGGCGACCCAAACAGGCAATGGCGCGCCGCCAAGTGGGTTTTGTACAGTGATGCCGGTATCAAAGCCTTTCTTTTCAGCCTTTTCCATCGCCGCTTCTGTGGTGTCCATTTTCTTACATTCGGCGCAAAACTCTGCCAAGGCGGGGTTTTTCGCTGCCAGGCTTTGGGTCAGCGGGTGGTTTGCAGCCAGGCCAATGAACGAGGCACCGACCAAAGTGTCGGGGCGGGTGGTGTAAACGGCCACGCCCTCATGACCATCTTGCGGTGTGGTCAGCGGGAAGGTCATTTCCAACCCGCGCGATTGGCCAATCCAATTTTCCTGCATCAAGCGGACTTTGGCGGGCCAATTGTCCAGCTCGTCTAAGGCGCTGAGCAATTCACCTGACATGGATGAGATGTTGAAGAACCATTGTGTGAGCTCGCGCCGTTCAACCTCGGCATTGGAACGCCAGCCTTTGCCGTCAATCACCTGCTCATTGGCCAGTACGGTCATATCGACCGGATCCCAATTGACCATCGCATTCTTGCGATAGACCAACCCATTGGCAAGCATATCGAGAAACAAGGCCTGTTGTTGTCCGTAATATTCAGGATCACAGGTGGCAAATTCGCGCGACCAATCAATCGACAGGCCCAAGGGTTTCATCTGTGTGCGCATCGTTGCGATGTTGTCATAGGTCCATTCTTTTGGATGCCCACCTATAGCCATCGCGGCATTTTCAGCTGGCATGCCAAAGGCATCCCAACCCATTGGATGCAGCACATTATGTCCGGTGGACAGCTTATAGCGCGCAATCACATCGCCCATGGTGTAATTGCGTACATGGCCCATGTGAATGCGGCCCGACGGATAGGGAAACATTTCCAGGACATAGTATTTCGGACGATCGGCAGTCGCCACGGCTTTGAAGGTCTCGGCTTTGGCCCAAGCCTCTTGCCATTTGGCTTCGATTTCGGCGGGGTAATAGCTGCTCATGGGATCTGCCTCGTCTATATATTCATGGGCCAAACCCAGATAGAGCGCCCGCCGTTAGTCATAGGCTGCTTTGTCTCAGGTTTCCAGAGCTCCGAGGGATCCATGCCGAAAAATCACCCCGCAAAAACAAAAAGGGGACCCCTTGGGGCCGCCTTCTGTAACTTCGATTTCAATCGACTTAGAATGTGAAAGACAGCTGTAAGGTTATGCCTTCTTTGTAGTCTTTTGCATCAACTTCGTCGTCGGAATCATCGTTGTCGCTGTCATCTGCTAAGATGCCAAGAGCGATGCATCGCCGCCGAGGTCATAGCTCAGACCAGCATGTGTATCTCTACCACCGTCATCTGCACCGATGAAGAGGTTCATGTCGTTGCCCATGTCGTAGGACACGTCAACATTCCAGTCGTTGCTTTCGTCTGTCGCAACAGTCAGACCCATTGCACCTTCGGCATAGACAACTTTAACATCCCAGTTGGCTTCTGCGCCAGTTGCGCCTTCTGCAACATAAGATGCTGTTGTGGTGAACACGCCCGTTGGGTAGCTGACTTCAACACTGGTTGAACCGCCATTGTCGTTAGTGGCATGCCCCAATGCAACAGTTGCACCGTCCCAAGTTGTGCTCACACGCACACCGGTTATGGATTGCTGTGACGCTGCTGAGTTGTCGTCATTGTCCAGCCAAGCGGTGTTTGCGTTTTGAGTGGCCAGCGCATAGGTGAGTGCGCCTGCAGTGCCTGTAACGCCGAGCGAGTTGTAATCTGATTCATTACCTGGAACAGCAGGGGTCGCATTCGTTGGGTTAGCAAGACTTGTGTCGTCACCCAAAGAAACGCTGACTTTTGCGCCACCAAGTGTCATGCCGGCACGAGTCACCATGTCGCCGTCTGCTGCGCGGAATGCATCGTTGTCCATGGAGCCAACAGAGGACCATGCGTTTTGAGCGGCATGTTTTGTGTCACCATAGTGGATGCCGGAATCGCCATTTGTCAAAGAGATCAATTTCGATGACCGAACGCTATGCCCGCCTTTTTCCTAATACTCTGCAAGATCGGGTTGATATCGTCGCTGAGTCGCTTGATTTTGACCGCATCTAAGTGCGGAGGGCAGTTGCCATCTGTGACTGTTTCACGGTTTTCGAAGTGAAAATCCTGCGCATATTCGGCAAAGAGTGCGTGAGAAAGATGTTCAGCCTCGCCGGCACACCAGGATCAACACTCATCATGCGGTTTGACCTCACCGCTGGTTGCAATACCATTGCCCCACGATTGTCCGTAATCCTACGGTCACATATGGGGAATACTTATGATATTTGAAAATTCTGCTGTTGCTGTTGTGTCCGGCGGTGCCTCTGGTTTAGGCGCGGCCACCGCGCGAAAGCTCTCCGAAATGGGTGCACGGGTTGTGGTTTTTGATCTCAACACTCAAGCCGGTGAGGCCGTCGCGCAGGAGCTTGGCGGAGTGTTTCAACATGTTGACGTGGCCGATCCTGCCAGTGTCGCCGCCGGGTTTGAAGCTGTGCTCGCAACGCTCGGCACGCCGCGCGTAATGGTCAACTGCGCCGGAATTGCTCCGGCAGTTAAAACCGTATCACGCGGCGCGGCGCATGACCCCGCGATATTTGCCAAAGCGGTCCAAGTTAATCTGATCGGCAGTTTCAACTGCGCCTCTCAAGCCGCCTGTTTAATGGCGGCCGCAGATCCATGTGGATCAGATGGTGCACGGGGTGTGATTGTCAACACAGCTTCCGTTGCGGCCTATGATGGGCAAATTGGCCAGGTTGCCTATTCCGCATCCAAGGGTGGAATCGTGGGGATGACGCTGCCAATGGCGCGGGATTTGGCCGATAAAGGCATTCGCGTATGCGCCATTGCGCCGGGCATTTTCGCCACCCCTATGATGGACGGAATGCCGCAAGAGGTTCAAGACGCGCTGGGCGCACAGGTGCCCTTCCCACGGCGCTTGGGTCAGGGAGCGGAATATGCCAATTTGGTGGGACATATTATCGACAATCAAATGTTGAACGGCGAAGTCATCCGTTTGGATGGCGCGATCCGTATGGCGCCGCGGTAAATTCTTCCGATGCCCGATACAGAGCGCCCAGTCGCAATTCTTGGAACTGGGTTGATCGGCGTCAGCTGGACAGCATTGTTTTTGCATCATGGCTTCGATGTGCAAGCTTGGGATCGTGATCCCGAAGCGCGCGATATGCTAAAGGAACGACTCAAAGCGCCCATAGCGCAATTGCGGCAATTGGGTGCTGGCGCAGACCGCCCGGGGCGTTTGACAGTCAATTCCGAGCTTACAGAGGTTTTGTCGCGCGCGATATTCGTACAAGAGAATGCACCTGAGCGCTTGGATGTGAAACACGATCTATACCGCAGTTTTGAGCTACACGCTGAGGCCGATGCTCTGATTGCCTCCAGCGCGTCTGGGCTGCCGTGGTCAGAACTGAGCGCGCAGATGGACAGGCCGGAGCGTCTGCTGAATGCGCACCCCTACAACCCGCCCCATCTCGTGCCCTTGGTTGAGCTGTTTTGCCCTGCGGACGCAACTTTGGCCCGCGCCGAAGAGATTTACCGTCGCATTGGCCGGGTGCCTGTGCGGATGAAACGTGAGGCGGTGGGTCATTTGGCCAATCGGCTGGCCTCTGCACTCTGGCGCGAAGCGGTTCATATCGTCGCTGAAGGCATCGCAGATGTGGAGGCGGTGGACCTTGCGCTGGTGAATGGGCCGGGGCTGCGCTGGGCGGTTATGGGTGCACATATGACCTACCATCTGGGTGGCGGCTCGGGTGGCATGGCCCATTACCTTGAGCATCTCGGTGACAGTCAGGAGGGACGGTGGCGCACGCTTGGCACCCCGAAACTGACGCCAGAGCTGCGGGCTGCGCTGATCGCAGGGGTCGAGGCAGAGGCCGGCGGAAAATCCATTGCGCAATTGGAGCAAGAACGCGATGCGGCTTTGATGCGTATCTTGGCCACGCGGAGGGGATCTGCCGACAGCTGAGCGATGCTCCGCTTGGAGTCACTGGCCGCGAAACACCGGTGCGCGTCTTTCATTGAATGCCGCCACCCCTTCGCGGCGGTCTTCGGTGGGAATGGTGCGATTATAGGCCTCGATTTCCATAGCCAGCCCATCTGCCAGCCCCAAGCCGCCGCCACGTCCAATCGCCAGCTTGGCTTGCCGCACTGCAATTGGCGCGTTGGTCGCTATGGCGGTGGCCGTCTTGAGCGCTGCGGGGAGCAGCTCTTCAATTGGATAGATGGCATTGGCGAGACCCCAGTCTAGCGCCTGTTCGGCCGTAAAGACCTCGCCGGTGAGGATCAATTCCTTAGCCCGTCGCTCCCCGATCGCGCGCGCAAGAGTCTGCGTGCCGCCTGCGCCAGGAATGATGCCAATTTTAACTTCGGTCTGCGCTAAACGCGCGCCATGGGCCACATAGGCAAAATCGACAGCTGCGGCCAACTCGCAGCCGCCCCCGTAAGCTGCACCATTTATGGCTCCAATCACGGGAATTGGGCAGGTAATCACCGCGCGGGCCATGCGCTCATAGATCAAGTGCTGCTTCGACCATGCAGCGTTGCTCATTCCATTGCGTTCTTTCAAATCCCCGCCCGCACAAAAGGCGCGGGTGCCTGACCCTGTGAGTATGATCGCGCGGGTTTCGCTCGGGTCCATAGACAGAGACTCAAAAACATCTACCAGATCCAGCGCCATTTGCGTGTTGAACGCATTGGCAAAATCAGGGCGATTCAAAGTGATTTGCACGACATGGCTGGCTGGGCTGGAGATTAACAATGTGTCATAGGTGTTCATATCAGGGCTCTTAACTTTGGGACTTGGCAAATTGCACCAGCGCCTCAACAGTGGCGTCAAAGTCATAATGCGGCTCCCAGCCCCAATCTGCCCGCGCGGCGCGATCGTCAAAGACATCAGGCCAGCGCAGGACGAGGTCATCGGTCGGGCTGCCCGGGGTGAAGCTACAGGTAAAATCAGGAAAACGGCTTTGGATGGCCTCGACCAGATCTTGAGCTGTGAAGACATAGCTGTGCAGATTATAGGCATGTTGGGTCAATGCAGCCCGCTGGGCTGAGCAAATTTCAATTATGCTGCGTGTCACATCATTGAGATACAGCGTCGACATGCCAGTGTCCGGGGCAACTGGCATAACGAAGTTGTCACCTCTGGCGGCAGCGGCGATGGCGTGGCTTGGATAGGCTGTCATGGCACCAGCTGGAGCTGAGGGAGATAAAACCATAGGGAACCTCAGGCAGCGAAAATCAAATCCCTGTTTCAATTTGAGGTAAACCCCCATGCGCTCCACCGCGACTTTAGTTGCACCATAAATGTTTTCGGGCCATTGGGGCGTGTTCAATGCAACGGGACTGGCAAGGTCAGGACCATAGGTTGCCGTGGTACTTGCGAAGAAAAAAGGTCCGATATTTTGGTCTAAACACAGGCGCATTAGGCGAATTGAACTGGTGGCATTCACTTCCCAAGCCAATTGGGGATTGGCTTCTGAGCTGCCCGAAAGCATGGACGCCAGGTGGATCACCACGTCAGGCTTGTATGCCGTGAGCGTGTCCTCCAAGAGGCTCTGATCTTGCATATCGCCTAAGACGACGGCATGGCGTGGCTCGCAATGCGCACCTTCGCTGCCGGGCAGGTCAAAACTTACAACCTTGGTGCCTATGGCTTCCAAATGCTGTGCCACCAAACGGCCCAGATTGCCGTTGCCGCCTGTGATCAACGCTGTTTTGAACATGAGACCCCTCCAATCAAGCTACGCGCATCATGCCAGCACGGCGCTCAGATTAGCAAGTTTGAAAGCACTGTAGTGCGCAAATTGGCACGGGTGCGGTGTTTATACCTTCTGTAGGTCGTCAAAATCGCTGGCGCCGTGGCGCTCCGCCAGGCGTTCAGCTGTCGGCCCGTGGGTGCGGTTGACTATACGGCCGCGCTGAAAGGCAGGGCGGGCAAAGATCTCATCAGCCCAGCGCATGACGTTTTTGTAGCGGGTGACATCCAGGAACTCTGCCGCATCATAGAGCAGACCTTTAACCAAGGCACCGTACCATGGCGCGGTCGCAATATCTGCGATAGTATAGCTGTTTCCAGCCAAAAATTGCCACTCTGCTAGGTTGCGGTCGAGCACGTCGAGCTGGCGTTTTGCCTCCATTGAGAAGCGATTGACGGAATATTCGAATTTCTCTGGCGCATAGGCGTAAAAATGACCAAAACCGCCGCCCAAGTAAGGGGCAGATCCTTGAAGCCAAAATAGCCAGTTCAAGGTCTCGGTACGCTGGGCGATATCCTTGGGAAGAAATTCGCCGAATTTTTCGGCCAGATACATTAAAATTGATCCACTTTCGAAGATCCGAAGCCCGGTTTCTTGATCCAGCATGGCTGGAATCTTGGAGTTAGGATTGAGGTCAACAAAGCCGCTGCCAAATTGCGCACCTTCACCGATGGGGATCAGCCAGGCATCATATTCCGCGCCTTCATGCCCAAGTGCGAGCAGCTCTTCGAGCATTACTGTGACTTTCACGCCATTGGGAGTGCCTTGCGAATATAGCTGCAAAGGATGCTGCCCAAGGGGTAATTCTTTCTCGAAGGTGGGTCCGGCAATTGGGCGGTTGATGTTGCCAAATTTGCCGCCGTTCTCGGCGTCCCATGTCCAAATTTTGGGAGGGGTGTAGGGCATTCTAGTCTCCAATGTTTTTGTATTTCAACATAGGAAGCGTGGGCAAAAACACAATGGCGAAGCGCGTTAATTCGCAGCGAGCGAGAAGGAGAGGCTTTTGCGCAAATGTAATTTCAATAGGTCTATCGCCGCCTCGGAGCCGCGTGCGAGTGCGGCTTCAAAAATCAGTTGCTGTTCTTCGAGGGCTTTGGCCCAACGATAGTTGCGCAGCACCAGTTGGTAGCCGATTTATTTTTCATATATATTCTGAAAGACTGAGATCATATGCCGAGAATTGCAGGCGCGCGCCAGGGCTAAATGAAAATCCCAATTATAATTTAGTAGACGTTCTGGAGGAACGACCTGGCCATCCATTATTTTCTTACCGATCATGGTCAGCTTGTGGTGAGCAGACACAAGGTTGCCCTCCCACTCTTCATCACCAAAGGCTAAGGAGGCTTTCAGTGCGGCGCATTCTAGCAATACGCGGAGATTGGACAGCTCAATCAGGTCTTCGTTAGACATTGTACGGACCAAAAATCCGCGTTGCTCGGGCGCTTCGACAAAACCGTCACTGGCCAGGCGGTTTAGTATTTCCCTTAATGTTGAGACACTGACACAGTACTGCACTTTTAAAGTGTCTAACTTCAGCTTTTTCCCGGGCTGTAACGCGCCGGTGATAATGTCGGATTTAATCTTCAAATAGACCGAAGATCCGACCGTTGTCGCGGCACTCGTCATTTGTACTACCCTGCTTCGCCATAAAATAGACCTACACATTTCTAGGAAGCTTCTCACCAAAACAGAATATCAGACAATAGTTCAAGTATCATATAAATCTCGGTAAAAAATCCGTTTTTATAAAATAGTCTCAGATGTTGTGCGCTCGAATTGAAGATTTTCAATGGAGGCGAAACTATCGCCAAAATATGAAAATTGCGAATCAAAAAATTGAGCGATTAAATTTTCATCATATAAATTTACAAAACAATGAAATTTATAGCAGATAATTTTTCATACATAATACATGTCTGTTGACAAAAATTCGACCATCTTGCGCATCTTTTTTGCCCGCTCAAGCACGAGTCCCGAATATCGGGAATTTGCCATGCAGCGAAAACATTACTCTTTATAACTAGGTCTCGTAACTGGAGTAACGGGAGCTCTGGAGCGGTCATTTAGTTCTGCCACCATACCCAAGCCGAACACCACCGGGCTCGCAATTCCAAGCACGGAAATCTCTTTGAGGTTTACTGAAATAGGTTTCCGTGCAGCAAACCAACATAGGCAGAGCCAATTGGGCTCAAACATGTATGTTTTGCCTTGGCCGCTTTTAGGTTACCAAAGCTTTATTTTGAAACTTTGGACTCTGCCAAGTTTTCGCGCTCAAGATATTGGCTAGAATATCAACCGCATGGGCGATGTTTTCCAAACTGGTGAACAGCGGTGTGATGCCAAAGCGCATAATATTTGGTGCCCGAAAATCCCCAATGACCCCTTGCGCTATAAGAGCTTGCATACAGGCATAGCCATGCTCAAACTCAAAGGCCACATGGCTGCCGCGTTGCTCGGGATCGCGAGGGCTGGCGAGGGTTAAGCCGGGGCATTTGGCCTCAACGCCGGCAATTAGGGCTTGTGAAAGCTCCATTGACCGGCTCCGCAAATCTAACATATCGACGCCATCCCAAATATCCAATGCGGCCTCAAGCAATGAGAAAGCTGCAATTGACGGGGTACCAATCCGCATGCGATCAATCTTCCCTGGCATCGGGCGAAAGTTGAGGTCAAAAGCGAATGGAGCCTCATGCGCAAACCAGCCTGACAGCACAGGCTCAACCTTGTCGAGCAAGCGGGGTGCGACATAGATGAAAGCGGGTCCGCCGGGGCCAGCATTGAGGAACTTATAGGTGCATCCGACCGCGAAGTCGGCATCTGTGCCGTAGACATCGACAGGAATGGCACCGATAGAATGGGCCAAGTCCCAAACCACCGTTGCGCCAACGCTGTGTGCTTTTTTGATAATGGCCTGCATGTCATGTTTGCGGCCACTGCGGTAATCAACCTCAGTCACCATGACGGTGGCCACCTCTTGTGTGATATGATCCAAAATATCGTCTGGCGCGGGGGTGCGCAGCTCGTAGCCTACGTCACGCAATCCCATGAGCCCTTCAACCATGTAAAGATCTGTGGGGAAGTTGCCGCTGTCGGACAGGATGACCCGACGGTCGGGCGCCAGGGCGAGCGCGGCCGCGACGGCTTGGAATACTCTAATTGAAAGCGTATCTCCGACCACGGTGCTGCCCGCTGGGGCACCCATCAAACGTCCCAACCGATCACCGAGTGTATTGCTCTGCATGAACCAGTTTTTCGTGTTCCAGCCCCGGACCAATTCAGTGCGCCATTCATCCATTAGAAAGCTGTTGACGGCTTTGGGAGCAGCTTTTGGCATTGGGCCAAGAGAATTGCCGTTGAGATAGATCATACCCGCAGGAATATCGAACATGTGTCGGGTCTTCGAAAAATCGGTCATTGAGATTTCCTCTTGGTCTGAAACGATCTGTGATGATTTATAGGCGCCTGGCGCGATCAATAGGGCAGGCCAACATAGTTTTCCGCCATTGCTTGTTGCGCGGCCCGATTGCTGCGCAAGAATTCTAGTTCAGCCACCTGCATCTTAATATCGAAGGCGCTTTGGTCTGGATACCGATGCATGAGGGATGAGAACCACCAGCTGAAGCGTTCGGCTTTCCAAACTCGGGCAAGGGCCAGCTCGGAGTAGCGATCAATCCCCGTGGTATCGCCCATCTCATAAAACTGTCGCATACCCTTATAAAGATAATGTACATCAGAGGCGGCCGTATTGAGGCCCTTCGCGCCGGTGGGCGGTACGATGTGGGCGGCATCGCCGCAGAGAAACAAACGACCCCAGCGCATTGGCTCGCTGACAAATGACCGCAGGGGTGCAATGCTTTTCTCTATCGACGGGCCCGTAACCAGTTTTTCCGCCACCTCTGCTGGCAGCCGGCGCTTCAATTCAGCCCAAAAGGCCGCATCGCTCCAATCCTCGGGCCGGTCAGACAGGTCGCATTGGATATAATAGCGGCTGAGATTTTCGTTGCGCATAGAGCAAAGTGCAAATCCACGATCAGAATTTGCATAGATCAGCTCATGGCTGACAGGGGGTGTGCGCGACAAGCATCCAAGCCAGCCGAATGGATAGAGTTTCTCATATTCTTTGCGGATTTCACTTGGGATGGTTTTGCGACTAACCCCGTGATACCCATCACAGCCGGCCACGAAATCACAGTAAATCTTATGGGTTTGCCCGTCTTGGCGATAGGTTACAGTGGCCAGGTCGCTTTCGAGTTCGTGAATTTCAACCTCTTCGACATTATACTCAATCTGGCCGCCCATGGCTTCGCGCGCATTATAAAGATCGCGGGTGACTTCAGTTTGACCGTAAACCATGACGGACTGGCCGGTCAGCTCCTTAAAATCGACGCGAAACATTGTGTCACCATAGGAGATCAGCGTGCCGTCATGGGTGAAACCCTCTTTGTCCATACGATCGCCGACCCCGGCCTCGTCCATTAGCCCTATCAGCCCGCGTTCCAGAACGCCCGCACGAATACGGCTGAGCACATAATCTTTGGACTTGCGCTCGAGCACCACCGATTGAATGCCGCGAAGATGCAGCAATTGCGACAAAAGCAGCCCCGAGGGGCCGCCGCCGATAATGACAATTTGTGTCGTACACTCACCCATAATCTGTCTCGCAACCGTCAAATCTGCGCAGAAGATACGCCTGTGAAACAGTGGTCGAAACCAGGCGCGAGATCAAGCATTGAGACATCTACGCGCGCGGTGGGCAATCGCCCATTGCGAAATGGCAAAAAAACACTAGTAAAAGCCGGAAATATATTTTCGCCTCTTCCTGGGGCAACGTTAGGGTGACGCGAGTTTGTTCCAAAGGGGGCCATATGCTGGTTGTTGGTGGAGACAATTTAATTGATCTCATCGAAATTTCGCGCGACGATGCTGCTGTTTCATTCGCAGGTGCGCGCGGGGGGTCGGGTTATAACACGGCCCGCGCAACCGCGCGACAGGGGCAAGACGTCGGCTTTATCACTCCGATAGCGCAGGATAATCTGGGTCATTTTCTGGCTGATAAAATGGTGGCTGATGGGGTGACGCTGCTTAGCCCACGGTCGGAAAAACCCTCATCTTTGGCCGTGGTGACGCTGCTTAAGGGTCAACCCAGCTATCAATTCTACCGAGGGGATACGGCTGAACGGCAAGTGGATTTACCCTCCCTCAATGCGCATTTCCCAAAAAATGGTCAGGCGTTTCACCTAACCTCCTTGTCGATCATAGCCGGGGCAGATGCAGAGGCTTGGGCCGAATTTTTTGTTGCGAAACATAAGGCGGGCATCGTCACCACTCTTGATCCGAATGTGCGTCCGATGCTGATTTCCGACCGTGAGTCCTACCTTGCTCGCCTATGGCATTTGATGTGGCATGCGGATGTGATCAAACTCAGTGATGAAGATCTCGCATGGATTTATCCCGAGCTGTCATTTGAAGAGGCATGTGAGGCCTTGCTGGCCAAAGCTACAGCCAAGCTGACGATCATTACCAAAGGAGCCGAGGGCGCCATTGGATATTGCAAAGATCACAAGGTGATCGTGCCGGCTCATCCCGTGGGGACGTTGATTGATACGGTGGGCGCTGGTGATACCTTCATGGGAACTGTGTTGAGCGACCTCAATGGCGCAGGGCTGCTGACGCAGATCGCCTTGTCAGAGCTGACGCCAGTTAGGTTGAAAGATCTCTTGAGCCGGGCTTCTAAAGCGGCTGCAATCAACTGTGGACGTGAAGGCTGTGACCCGCCGAGCAGTGCGGAATTGCTTTAAAAAGCAATCGACACATTCGGCAGATTCAGAGCCTTGACCAATTCACGCAGCTCCTGCCGCGCGGCTATATTGGACATGCTCAACTGATTGATCCCTAAATCTTTGAGATCTAGCAGGGTGAGACCACGGGGAAATAACTCTCGAAAGACCACCCGTTCGCCAAATCCGGGCGCTATGCGAAATCCGATGCGTTTGGCGAGGATGGCGATGGCATCTGCCATTTTTTGTTTGTTGATCATGTTTTGCGTGCCGAGCCTGTTGCGCACGACGATCCAATCTAAGGGCGTCAACCCGGCCTGGGCACGCAATTGTCGCGCGCTCCACACCATTTCCGAATAGACCGATGGGCCTTTCACCGTGACCCCGTCGCTCTCAATCTTTGCCAGAAGATCAAAGTCAACAAAGCTGTCATTAAGCGGGGTGATTAGGGTATTGGCCATAGCATGGGCCATTTGAGACAGGCGCGTGTGACTGCCGGGACAATCAATCAAAATGAAATCAGACTGCGGCTCCAACATTTCGATAGCGCTCGACAGCCGGCGGTCCGCCAGATGCTCGCCCGGATTAAGATCGGCTTCGGCAGTTTCAGGCAATTCAATGTAGTTGGGCGATTGCAGCGTGATGTTGATTTGAGCTCCATAGCGCAGGCGGTTGGAGACATATTGACCGAATGTTTTTTGGCGCAAATCCAAATCGAGGCCACCCACGCGGTGTCCCATCCGGGCCAAAGCGGTGGCCAGATGCATGGTTGTGGTCGATTTGCCGGACCCGCCTTTTTCATTGCCCACGACGATAATATGCGCCATTTTATGCCTCTTAAATTTAGCTTATTTTGCCTCGGATATAAGCGCCTAATGCAGGCAAGAAAAGCAGCTTGCGAAGGGGCCTGCCCATTGCGATTTTCTTTGGTGGATGGAGCATGTCCAACAAAAAAGACCGGCTCGAAGAAGCCGGCCTTTTGAAACTGCGAAGGGCAGTGGTTTAGAAGCCCAAACCTTCGTATTTCTTTTTGAACTTTGACACACGGCCGCCAGTGTCCATCAAGCGCGCGCCGCCACCGGTCCAAGCCGGATGCACGGAGGGGTCGATGTCCAAAGACAGTTGATCGCCATCTGCGCCATAGGTGGAGCGCATTTGTACAATTTCTCCATTTGTCATTTTGACATTGATGAAGTGATAGTCTGGATGGGTATCTTTTTTCATGGTCCCGCTCCTTAAGACTTGGGTTTATAGTTGGTTTGCTCCGCGATACGTGCGGATTTACCACGACGATCCCGGAGATAATACAGCTTGGCGCGACGTACGCGACCGCGGCGGACAACTGTGATGCTGTCGATGTTGGTGGAATGCAGAGGGAACACACGTTCCACGCCTTCACCAAACGAAATCTTACGAACAGTGAACGATCCCGCGATGCCAGTACCATTGTTGCGTGCGATACAGACGCCTTCGTAGTTCTGAACCCGGCTTCTGCTGCCTTCGGTTACTTTAAAACCAACACGCACGGTGTCACCAGCTTTGAAATCAGGAATGTCTTTCCCGAGGGCGGCAATTTGTTCCGCCTCTAATTGTGCAATCAGATTCATCTGACGCTCCTTTGGTTGCTCGTGGTTGTTCCACGAAGTTTGATACCACCTCAGAGCTCTCAGTCTTCTTCCGGGTCCACCGCAGTGCCCGCTAGAGATCAGGTCGTCGTTGCTTGTCGCTGCGCGAGTGGGTTTTGGGATCCGAAGGCCCCGAAGAAAGGGCGCAGGTATAATCCACAACGCAAGAGCACAGCCGCCCGAATCCATCTCTGGACCAGACTTGCGCCGTATATTTCGAGACTGCGGGCAAAGCAAGAGGGTAGATACGGGCCATGGCGCTCAAGGGCACCTTATTGTTGATACTTTTTTTTCCAAAGATCTGGCCGGCGGTCCTGGGTTAGGTTTTCGGATTGTTCGGCCTGCCATTTGGCCACCTTGCCATGATCGCCAGATAACAAGACGGGCGGGATCGCACGGCCCTCCCAAACGGGCGGACGGGTGTATTGCGGGTGTTCTAATAGGCCGTTGGAAAAGCTTTCTTGCTCTGTGCTGGCTTGGTTGCCCAGCACTCCGGGAATGAGGCGGACTGCGGCGTCCAGCATCACCTGCGCCGCCAATTCGCCACCAGAGAGCACATAGTCCCCGATGCTGATCTCTTCGATTTGGAAGTGATCAATCACCCTTTGGTCAATCCCCTCAAACCGGCCACATAGAACCACAGCGCCCGGACCATCCGCCAGCGCTTGCGCGCGTTCTTGGGTCAAGGGCCGGCCGCGGGGTGACATGTAGATAATCGGGCAGGGCGGGCGGCGCAGCACTATATCTGACAAGGCGCGACCTAAGACATCCGCACGCATAACCATCCCTGCCCCCCCACCGGCTGGGCTGTCATCAACATTGCGATGCTTGCCCTCGCCATAGGGCCGCAGGTCATGGGTGTGCAATTGCCATTTGTCGTCTTTTAGCCCCTTCCCCGTAAGGGAGGCTCCCAGAACGCCGGGAAAAAGATCCGGAAAAAGAGTGATCACATCTGCGCGCCAGACCCCTGCCAAATCTGGCGATTCTCCATCAAGAGCCCGGGGTTTGAGCGTTGCACGGATTGACTTACGCCCATGCGATTTGCTGAGCGTGGTCATAGCAACCCTTCAGGCGGATCAATAACAATCCGCCGCGCCGCCAGATCTACAGTGGGTACAATCGCCTTGGTGAAAGGGATCAGGGCCGTATCTGGCGCACCGGGGACGGTGACCTCAAGCAAATCATCGGCACCGTGGTTCATCACGGATTTCACATGACCAATTTCAACCCCACCGGTGTTGCAGACCTGCAGCCCAATTAAATCGGAATAGTAGTATTCATCATCGGGCAACGCTGGCAGATCTTCGCGCCGGGCAAATAGGAGCGTGCTGCGCAGCATATCTGCTTGTTCTTTGGTCTCCACCCCGATGATGCGGGCTGAAAATCCATTCTTGATTTGGCCAATCAAAGACAGCTCAAAGCTCTGGGTCCCGGTTTCATCCAACAAGGGTGCGTAGTGTTCGATATCGCTTGGGTTGGCACAATAGCTTTTTACGCGCACTTCGCCGCGCACTCCATAAGCACCTGCGATCATGCCAACACAGATCAAAGCTGTCATTGGGTTACTCCTAAACAATAGCCGTTTTTCATTTTGCCACCCTCCTCGATACACATCTCGCTGGCTTGATGGCGGGCGTAGAAATACCCAACTAAAAAGCATGTGATGATCAGCATCAAAGAGCGAATAGGGCGTAACAACATGCCCTACCCTTAATGCGAAACCTCAAAATGGAAAACCCCGCCAAAGAGGCGGGGTCCATTATTTTTCAAAGCGCAGGTGGTGCTGCCTGGAAGATTACTCTTCCGCTGCAGCTTCTTCTGCTGGTGCCTCTTCTTCCACCGGAGCGGCCGCTTTCGCAGCTTTTTCTTCAGCGCGCTCAATGGCTTTTTTGCCGGGCTTGGCTTTGATTGGGTTGTTACGCGTTTTTGCTGGGATCACGCCAGCAGCTTCCAGCATACGAGATACACGATCTGTTGGCTGTGCGCCTTGACTGATCCAGTGCTGAATGCGCTCAAGGTCTAGCTTGACGCGCTCTTCGCTGTCCTTCGGCAAAAGTGGGTTATATGTGCCCAGTTTTTCGATAAAGCGACCATCGCGCGGCATGCGCGCATCAGCTGCGACAACACGGTAAAACGGGCGTTTTTTGGACCCACCACGGGCCAAACGGATTTTCATAGCCATTGTTAATCTCCTTGAAAATGGCAAATAGGCAGCAGATATTGCAATCTATTCTTGATAAGTTTTGTGGTTCTGGATGACTTCTTGAACAATAAAGCTCAAAAATTTCTTGGCGAATTCGGGGTCGAGATCAGCGCGCTGCGCAAGATCTTGCAGACGGGTAATTTGTTGTGCCTCGCGGGCGGGATCCGATGGAGGGAGAGCATGCTTAGCTTTGAGCTGCCCCACGGCCTGGGTGTGAGCAAAACGCTCGCCCAGCGTATAAACCAAGATCGCATCCAAACGATCAATGCTTTCGCGATGTGATCTCAGCAGCTCTGCGGCGCGTATTGCATCATCTGTCATAACAGGCCTCCGGGTGTTCTATTGGAATGGTTCATTTCTTCTTGCCCAATCCGCTAAGGCCACCGGGCAAACCGCCGCTAAATCCGCCCATCCCTTTGGGCAGGCTCATGCCTTTGGGCAAGCCGCCCATAGCTCCACTCGCGATTTGCTCTTGCGCTGCGGCCAGCTCTGCTTGACTTGGAGCGCCTTGGCCGCCGAGCATACCCTTGAGGGCGCCCAAACCGCCTTTTTTGCCAATCTTCTTCATCATATCGGACATCTGCCGATGCTGTTTGAGCAATTTATTGAGGTCACTCACGTCAAGCCCCGCCCCGGCTGCAATTCGCTTTTTACGGCTGGCTTGGAGCAAAGCGGGATTGGCACGCTCTTTTTTTGTCATGGAATTGATCAAGGCAATTTGGCGTTTCAACAGGCCGTCATCGAGGCCGGCTTGGTCAATCTTGCCCTTCATTTTTGCCATGCCGGGCATCATGCCCATCAGCCCTTGCATACCACCCATTTTTTGCATCTGCTCGAGCTGGCTGCGCAGATCGTTCATATTGAACATGCCTTTTTGAAGGCGCCGCATCATCCGTTCGGCTTGTTCAGCTTCTAGCGTTTCTTGCGCCTTCTCAACCAAAGCGACGATATCGCCCATTCCCAGAATACGTCCAGCGATGCGTTCGGGCTCGAAAGTCTCCAACGCATCCATTTTTTCGCCGGAGCCGACAAATTTGATCGGTTTGCCGGTGACCGCACGCATAGACAGCGCCGCACCACCGCGACCGTCCCCATCCATACGGGTGAGAACCACGCCGGAGATTCCGATCTTGCCGTCAAATTCTTCGGCCACTTCCACGGCCACTTGACCTGTTAAACCATCCACGACGAGCAGGGTTTCGCGCGGCTCAACCGCATTGCTCACATCCTGAACTTCCTGCATCAGGGTTTCGTCAATTTGCAGACGCCCGGCGGTATCGAGCATATAGACGTCATAGCCGCCCAATGTGGCCTGCTGCTTTGCACGTTTGGCAATTTGGACAGCGCTTTCGCCGGCGACGATCGGCAGGGTATCAACTCCCACCTGCGCACCCAAGATTGCCAGCTGTTCCATTGCGGCGGGGCGGTAGATGTCCAATGAGGCCATCAGAACCTTTTTACCCTCACGACCTGCCAAGCGTTTGGCCAGTTTCCCGGTGGTTGTGGTTTTTCCCGAGCCTTGCAAACCGACCATCAAAATCGCAGCAGGCGGGTTGTCAATTTTTAAATCGCCCGCTTCGCCTTCACCGCGCAGGGTGTCGATCAGAGCGTCATGTACGATCTTGACCACTTGCTGGCCCGGTGTGACCGATTTTGTGACAGCCGAGCCGGTGGCTTTACTTTGAACTTTCTTAATGAATTCACGGGCAACAGGTAGGCTGACATCCGCTTCCAAGAGCGCAACGCGCACCTCTCGCAGCGCTGTTTTCACATCCTCTTCTGACAGCGCACCTTGCTTGGTTAGCCGGTCAAATACACCCCCAAGGCGTTCGGATAGATTTTCAAACATCGGTCTGCCCCTTTCGCTCCGCACACGATCCTGCGGCGGGGCAGGTCGCGAGAATTTCCAAAGTCCCAAACCGAAAAGCACCCGTGGGCGCAACGCGCTGACGGATGGCGATCCTGGCAAAAGCCTGAGGACCGGAAGGTGATGACTTCCGGGATTTGCTGTCGTTTACACGTCTCTTGCGCCCAGAGTCAAGCGCGGCATCCGCCTGGCTCTGAATGGCGGCGCCAGAGAAAAAAATTGCCAAAGCAGAGGTCTGTCATTACTGACACGGGGGCAGCTCGGCAATTTTGTGCTTTGGGCGACATGAGGGCAAGGGCGTTATGTTAAATCCAGTGACGGCAGAGTTTATAAGCCAACTGCAACGCCTCCTGCCTGCCGCAGCCTTTCCCGAGCTTGGTGATAAATATTTGACTGAGCCGCGTGGACACTATCGGGGCTTTGCTGGGCTATTGGTGGCACCGGACAGCACCGCTCAAGTGGCGCAGGTTATTGCAGCGGCGGCGGCGGCTCGGATCGGCGTTGTGCCTTACGGTGGTGGCACTGGTCTTGTTGGAGGGCAAATCTTGCCAGAATCCACAACTGACGCCCCAGCCCCGCTGATCTTGAGCCTTGGGCGGATGCGTCGGATTCGAACCTGTTACCCCGCGGAGAATGTTTTAGTAGCTGAGGCCGGTGCGGTGCTTGCGGAGGTTCAGCAGAGCGCGGCGGATGTGGATCGACTGTTTCCGTTATCGCTGGCCTCCGAAGGCTCGGCGCAGATTGGCGGATTGCTCGCCACCAATGCCGGCGGGGTCAATGTGCTGCGCTATGGCATGGCGCGCGACCAAGTCCTCGGGGTTGAAGCGGTGATGGCCGATGGCCGAATTTTCAACGGTCTTCAACGACTGCGCAAAGATAACACCGGCTATGATCTGCGGCATTTGCTTATCGGATCAGAGGGCACCTTAGGCATCATCACCGCAGCGAGTCTCAAGCTGGCACCCCGTCCGCAATCTGAGGGTACGGCGCTTTTGACCGTAGCCAGTCCGAGCGCGGCGCTGAACCTATTGGGGCGTGCTAAGGGGTTATTGGGTGAAAGCATCTCGGCGTTTGAGTTGATTTCTGGACAGGGCTTGCGCTTTTTGGCCGAGACCCACCCGCAGATGCGTCAGCCATGGTCCTCGCCGCCCGATTGGTCGGTTCTGCTGCATCTTGGTGTGTCGCATGGCACAGGGGCGGAACAGGCGATTGAAGCCCTCTTCGATCAGGCTTCAGACATAATCCTTGATGGGGTGATCGCCCAATCTGCACAGCAAGCGCAGGATTTATGGAGCTTGCGGGAGACTATCCCTCTTGCCAACCGCGAAATTGGCGCAATTTGCTCGTCGGACATTTCTTTGCCATTGTCAGAAATTGCTGGTTTTATCACCAAGATGCCTCAGGCTCTGGCCCGTTTTGGCGACATACGGATCAATTGTTTTGGGCATCTCGGAGATGGCAACCTCCACTACAACCTGTTCCCTGCTGAGGGTGCGCCTGCTTCAAACTACCGCGATATGCGGGCAGATTTGCAGGCAGAGGTGCATCGCCTGACGCATGAATTGGGGGGATCTGTTTCTGCGGAGCATGGCGTTGGGCGGCTCAAGGTGGCGGATATTGCACGTTTTGGTGATCCTGTGAAATTGCAACTTATGCGCCAGATCAAAGATACGTTGGATCCCGATGGGATTTTGAACCCCGGCGCCGTTCTGCCGCAGAGGGCAACCTAGCTGCGGGCCTGTGTTTCTATCCAATTCCAGGAGCTTTGGCACATATCAGCCGGACCGAATTGGGTTTCAAAGCATAAAACCTTCTTCGCTTTGCGCACATCTGCCAAACAGGTTGGAACGTCGCCTGGGCGGCGGGGGGCGATGACATAGGGCAGGTCTCGGCCGACAGCCTCGCCATAGGCGGCGTTCATTTCCAGAACGGAATAGGCCTGGCCCGTGCCGATAAAATCTTGCAGACCTACGGCCACAGAAGGCCAGCGCTCCGTTTCGTCAAGCAGACGGTAGCGCAGATCAAAAGATCTGTCGTAGAGCGTATTTGTTGGTCTTCCGATTGCAGAATAGCGAAAGGCGCCTGTCAGCCGGGGAGATATTTGGAAGGTTAAAGTATTGCGCAAACTTTTGCCGGATTGCGAAACGGAAAAGATCAGCTCTGCATCGGGCGCGGACTGGGCGCTGGGCATATCAATGAGACCAGGCATGCCAAAGGAGTTATATGTGATCTGCGGCTCAGCGACTAAAATATGCCCAGTGCAGCAAGCCCCACCAAGGACAGCCCAAAATAATTTCATAAATAAAATCCTTAACAATGCCTTTGACTAACTTAAAAATGCGAAGCTTGTAAACTATGGATCCAGAAACAGGATATTTTTGTTGGGCAATTTACCTGTCGGCACGAAAGAGCTAAGGGCATGTCATGACAGCCTATAACCCTCCGATGGACCCTTTGGATGTGATCCATCAGGATCATGAGCTTTTGTTGGTCAACAAGCCCTCGGGTCTGTTGTCTGTGCCCGGACGAGGACCGCTTTTGGCGGACTGTTTGATATCCCGCATCCAGGCAGACTATCCCACGGCGCTTCTGGTGCACCGGTTGGATCGAGATACCTCTGGCGTCATGGTTTTTGCTTTGTCACCCCATGCGCAGCGTCATTTGGGGCTGCAATTTGAAAAACGCCAAACGCAAAAAACCTATGTCGCGCGCGTTTGGGGGCAAATGTTGACGCAAAGCGGAACGGTTGATCTGCCCATCACTGTGGATTGGCCAAACCGTCCGCGGCAGATGATTTGCCATGAGACCGGCCGTGCAGCGCAGACAGATTGGCATGTGATTAAAAGTGGCCCGCAAGAAACGCGCGTAAAGTTAAGCCCAAAGACCGGTCGTTCGCATCAACTCAGGGTGCATATGCTGGCGCTCGGGCATCCGATTTTGGGGGATCCGTTTTATGGCACGCCGGAAAGCCAAGCGTCCCCGCGTCTTATGCTCCATTCCCATCGTCTGCGCTTGCGTCATCCTGATGGTGGCGAAATGATGGATTTTCGAGCGAAAATACCGTTCTAAAACAATATCTTGGTTGCATGGGTGACCTCTGGATAACCCAGAGGCCAGGGCAGGTGTGGCCTTCATGTGGTGTTGAAATGGGGTTACGCAGAGGTCTTTTCGCGCGACGATGCGCCGTGCCGCTGAAGATCCTATGCAGCCCATCAAAATTCCCGTCCAGCCTTTACAGTTTGTCGAGGCAACAGAAATTTTGATGGGGCTTTAGGCCTATGAGCTACGCGTCTTCCCAGCAGCTCACAGCTTTGATTTCCATGAACTCATGCAGTCCAAATATACCGCCTTCGCGGCCATTGCCCGATTGCTTATAGCCGCCAAAGGGGCTGCCCATGCCGAAGCCGACAGAGTTGGTTTCGACCATGCCTGAGCGCAACTGCCGCGCAACGCGCTGACGTTGCTCTTGATCGCCGCATTGGATGTAATTGGTCAAACCATAGGGCGTGTCATTGGCAATTGCGATAGCCTCCTCCTCTGTATCAAAGGGCATGATCGTCATGACGGGGCCAAAGATTTCTTCGCGGTTGATGCGGGCTGTGTTGTCGACATCTGCAAAGATCGTTGGGCGGACATAAAAGCCGCGGTTCAACCCTTCAGGACGACCAAGCCCCCCGGCGATCACTGTGGCGCCATCTTCTTTGATACCCACTTCGATCAGGGTCTGGATTTTGTCGAATTGCATTTGACTGACCACGGGACCGATGTGATTGCCCTCCTCCGACGCGGGGCCAACCTTGGTCGCTTCGGCTGCGGCTGCGGCTTGCTCCAGGGCCTCCGCATAGCGAGACCGCTCCACCAACATACGGGTTGGGGCGTTACACGATTGGCCGGAATTGCGCATGCAGCGGACGACGCCATTGGTCACCGCATCTTCAGCAGCATTGGCAAAAATGATATTTGCACCTTTTCCACCAAGCTCGAGGCTCACACGTTTGAGCGTATCGGCAGCGGCTTTAGAAATGGCGATTCCTGCGCGAGATGACCCTGTGAAGCTGACCATATCAACATCAGGATGCACAGACAGCTGCGTACCAACGCCCAGACCATCGCCATTGACGAGGTTGAACACACCGGCTGGAAAGCCCGCCTCATGGATCATCTCAGCAAATAACAGGCCTGAAAGCGGAGCGATTTCTGAGGGTTTCAACACCATGGTGCAGCCAGACGCCAGCGCGGGCACAGCCTTGAGCACAATTTGGTTCATGGGCCAGTTCCAAGGCGTGATCAAAGCGGTGACGCCAATGGGCTCCATCACGGTGCGCTCATTGGGCGCTTGAGGGCCGAGCGGGCGATCAAATTCGAAGTCTTTGAAGGCATTAATAAAGCCTTGCAAATGCCATGTCCCGGCACCAACCTGCTGATTACGAGCTAATTTTTGCGGTGCACCCATTTCAAGGCTGATGGCTTCGGCCATATCTGCCTGGCGGGCTTTGTAAACGTCGAGGAGTTTTTCCAAGAGCTCCAAACGCTCCGCTTTGCTGGTTTGGGACCAGCTGGGGAAGGCCGCTTTTGCCGCTGCGACCGCTGCATCCGTATCGGCTTGACCGCCTAAAGAAATCACCCCAAGCACATCTTCGGTGCTTGGATCTATGACATCAAAGTCATGCGTTGTTACTGGATCAACCCATTGGCCGTTAATATAAAACTGGCGTTTCTCGATCATTTTTGCCTCCCGCAGAACTGAATTCGAGCGAGAATGTCATTGCCGGATAAAATGCGCAAGCGTTGAGGGCATAGGCAGGGAAAATTTTTGATAAAATTTCTTTAGGCATATGGTCTGGTCAAAAAAAGCCCCACAAAAAGCGGGGCTTTTTAAGATGTATATCGCTGGCGGTTTAGCCTTCGCTGGCCTCATCGGCTGTGATTTCTTCGCCGGTTTCTTGGTTGACCATTTTCATGGCCAAACGCACCTTACCGCGATCGTCAAAGCCCAGCAGTTTGACCCAGACCTCTTGACCTTCTTTGAGAACATCTGAGGGGTGGTTCAAGCGGCGGTTTTCGATTTGGCTGACATGCACCAGACCATCGCGCTTGCCGAAGAAGTTTACAAATGCACCGAAGTCGACAACTTTGACGACTTTGCCTTTGTAGATCGCATTTTCTTCAGGCTCTGCCACAATCGCGTGGATCATGTCATAGGCTGTTTTGATGCTATCACCATTCGGGCTGGCGATTTTGATCACGCCTTCGTCGTTGATATCGACTTTAGCGCCGGAGACTTCAACGATTTCACGGATCACTTTACCGCCAGAGCCGATAACTTCTCGGATCTTGTCAGTTGGGATCTGCATGGTTTCAATACGCGGAGCGTGTACAGAGAATTCCTGTGCGCCCGAGATGGATTTGCCCATTTCACCCAAGATATGCAAACGACCAGCTTTGGCTTGCGCCAAGGCTTTTTTCATAATGTCCTGCGTAATGCCGGCCACTTTGATATCCATTTGCAATGAGGTGATCCCAGCTTCTGTGCCGGCCACTTTAAAGTCCATGTCACCGAGGTGATCTTCATCGCCTAAGATATCTGTCAGAACGGCATATTCGCCATCATCTTCCAAGATCAGACCCATGGCGACACCCGCGACAGGGGCTTTCAAAGGCACGCCTGCATCCATCATAGACAGTGAGCCACCACAAACGGACGCCATAGAGGACGACCCGTTGGATTCGGTGATCTCAGAGACCAAACGGATCGTGTACGGAAAGTCAGTTGCCGCAGGCAAAACCGCCTGAAGGGCGCGCCATGCCAATTTACCATGTCCAATTTCGCGGCGACCCGGAGGGCCAAAGCGACCGACTTCGCCGACAGAATAGGGCGGGAAGTTATAGTGCAGCAGGAAGTTGGATTTATAGGTGCCGTGCAAGGCGTCGATCATTTGCTCATCATCGCCGGTGCCCAAAGTGGTCACGACCAGACCTTGCGTTTCACCACGGGTAAACAGCGCGGAGCCGTGTGTGCGTGGCAACAGGCCGGTTTCGCAGTTGATTGCGCGGACGGTATCTAAGGCTCGGCCATCAATGCGTTTGCCGTTCTTAACAACATCGCCGCGCAGAACTTTGGATTCCAATTTTTTCAAAGCAGAACCGAGATTTTCATCGGCCAATTGCTCGTCGCTCAGGCTGGCTTTGATTGCCTCTTTCGCAGCGGCAACCGCAGAGGTGCGTTCCTGTTTGTCGGTGATGGCATATGCGGTGCGCATAGCATCTTCACCAGCGGCAGAAACGGCGGCGAAGAGGTCGCTGTAATCTGGAGCTTGGAAGTCAAAAGGCTCTTTCGCGCAGTCTTCCGCCAGATCCACGATCAGATCAATCACAGGCTGGATTTGTTCATGAGCAAAAGCAACCGCCCCGAGCATCTCATCTTCAGACAGCTCATAGGCTTCGGATTCAACCATCATCACTGCATCTTTGGTGCCGGCAACAACCAGGTCCAAACGCTGCTCAGAGTTCTGGCGCAGATTGTGCATGTCATCAATCGTCGGATTGAGAACATAGTCACCGTCTACAAAGCCCACACGCGCCCCGGCGATGGGGCCCATAAATGGCGCGCCTGAGATGGTCAGAGCTGCTGAGGCCGCGATCATCGCAACCATATCAGGATCGTTAACCAAGTCATGCGACAGAACGGTACAGATCACCAAGACTTCATTTTTGAAGCCCGGCACAAACAACGGCCGGATGGGGCGATCAATCAAGCGTGATGTCAGCGTCTCTTTTTCAGTTGGACGTGCCTCACGTTTGAAAAAGCCACCTGGAATTTTACCGGCCGCGTAATATTTTTCATTGTAATGTACAGTCAGAGGGAAAAAGTCCTGACCGGGTTTTTGGCTTTTGGCGAATGTTACGTTCGCCATAACTGAGGTTTCACCCAAAGTCGCAATTACGGTGCCGTCGGCTTGACGGGCAACCTTACCTGTTTCCAAAGTAAGGGTTTCTTCG
>Ga0208971_1000458_pt1 | contig 29213 bp, 20 predicted proteins | sample AOAMet1_18_M0_10_2_FD_188229 | JGI IMG/M metagenome (GOLD analysis project Ga0208971, IMG submission 188229) | Ammonia-oxidizing marine microbial communities from Monterey Bay, California, USA - CAN11_18_M0_10 (SPAdes) | ecosystem: Environmental > Aquatic > Marine > Intertidal zone | place...
TACGGGCGGCAGCTCCATGGGCATTGCGCGTTTTTTTAAAGAGCACTCTCCCCAAACTGACATTTGGCTGGTTGATGAAGCCGGCTCGCTCGCACTGCCGGGTAATGGGGGGGCAGGCCCTAGGCATCTCAATGGCATGGGTACCAGTATTGCACCGGCCAATTATGGGCCAGCTGACTTTCACACGTTTATCGATCATGTTGTTTACGTGAATGCAGAAGACAGTATTCGTGCGGCTATTGAATTGGCACGCTGTGAGGGTATCTTGGTCGGAGGCTCGGGCGGTGCTGCTGTACAGGTCATGCGCGATATTGCTGCCGCGCATTATGGTGCTGACGACAATCTAGTTGCCTTGTTACCTGATCATGGTAGTCGATACACCGAAACACAGTTCGATCCTGATTGGCTTGCGGCACGAGGTATAAACGTGCCAGAGATTTTCAATGTGGAAGATGAGTCTTAATGAATGAACAAACACTCCTTCTTACTCAGGGCGACTTACAGCAATGTGGCGCAGCCGATATTGAGGTTGTGGGTAAGGCTCTAGAAGACTGCTTTGTAGCGCACGAGGCGGGCCAGTTCACCGCCCCCCCAAGTAGCTTTTTAAAACGTCCAGAATGTCCTCATGTCGCCGATCGTATTATTGGGCTTGCGGGTCATCTAGGCGGGAGTTTTGACATTGAAGGGCTGAAGTGGATAGCAAGCGCCCATCAAAATCCTGCGCGAGGTCTGCCTAGAGCCAACGCGGTGATTGTTCTAAACGACCCTGATACGCGCCTGCCTCTGGCCATTATGGAGGGCGGCCTGATCAGCGCGATGCGAACCGCTGTGGTGCAGGCGCTAGCAGCCCGTTACCTTGCCAGACCTGATTCCACAGTGTTGGGCCTGGTGGGCGCAGGAAGAATAGGGGCACTATCGGTTTGGGCAATATGCCATTGGTTTCCTGATTTGCGCGACATCCGGGTATTCGACCTGTCAGAGGCTCGTGCTGAGGCCTGTTGCCAGCACTTGCAGAAACTCGGCTTAGCGGCGACCACTGTGTCAAACTTTGAAGCGGCACTTGCGCCTGCGGACATTGCCTTAACGGCTACAACGGCCTACGAGCCCTGGGCTACCCCCGCTTGTTTCAAATCAGGTTCTCTATTTCTCAATGTATCTCTCATGGATCCAGTGTTTGAAACAGTTTCTCTGGCGGACAAAATTGTTGTTGATGATTGGGAACAATGTATCCATTCCGACCGTGTTCTGGCGCGAATGCATCGTGCCGGCCTCGTTGACCGTGAGTCTGTTCACGCGGAATTTGGCGAGATAATCACGGGTAAAAAGTTGGGGCGCGAGCACGCTGATGAGCGAATTTTCTTCAACCCCTTTGGCCTAGCTATTGAAGACCTCGCCGTGGCAAAGGTGGTTTATGATCGAGCCGTTAAGGCTGGCTTAGGCACGCCTATTCATCTCGTTGATAAGGAGTGGGACGTCTTATTTTGAACGCAGTTCAGCGCTACCGGGAGGTTGATGTCCTTCGGGGCTTTGCCCTTTTCGGCGTGCTGTTGGTCAATCTCTACGGCTTTGGTGCCGATTCATTGGCTTGGGATGGATCCTTAGATCGAGCTTTCTGGCAGTTTAAGCACGTGTTTTTTGAATCAAAATTTTGGAGTCTTTTCAGCCTGCTGTTTGGCATTTCTTTTTGGTTGCAGATTCGGATAGCTCTGCAACCCTGGCGCCTGCTGCGGCGCTATGGAGCCCTGCTGCTGTTTGGCTGCTGCCACGCGCTATTCTTTGAGGGTGATATTTTAATGCTCTATGCAGAGTTTGGCGTGCTGTTGCTGCTGTTGCATAGGTGCTCCACCCGAGTTTTGGTGGTCATTGCCACTGCACTGCTGCTGATTTTCCCGCTTGCCCACTATTTGGCGCCAGATCGCGGATTTAGTGACTCGCCAAGTACTGTTATCGAGGCGAGGCAGTGGTTGGAAGAAGATCGCGAGGACGGTTTATATAGCACAGGATCTCTCGATGAGATCTTTGCTGAGCACGCGAGCTACCTACCTGAAATTCCCTGGCAAGACTACCAATGGCCCGATTCGGGATGGGCGGTATTTGCGCTGTTTTTATTGGGCTTTTGCTTCGCTCGAGAGGGTGGCTTGCAGTGGTTTACCCAAAGACCGGAGCGGGTGTTTAACACAGGTCGTTGGATGTTCTTGCTGGGCCTCAGTGCTATGGCGATCGAGGCCTGGATGACCTACGCATTGAGTTATCGCGTTTTCGGTGACACAGCCTACGGTGGCGTAACGCAGCTCATGGGAGACCTGGCATTTCTGTTCGGCACCTTACTCCTGACCGCCGCGTGGTTTTGTTTAATGCATAGTTTTGCCACCCGCTGTCCCGACTGGTGGGTAGTGCGCGCTCTGGAGGCAGCTGGGCGAATGAGCCTGACGACGTATCTCGCCCAAACGCTGATCTTCACAACCCTCTTTTACGGTTATGGCTTGGGCTGGGCCTATTGGCTGGGACCAACAGCCGTCACCGGCCTCGCCGTCGTCATTTTCATGTGCCAAATTCTGTTTGCGCAGTTTTGGTTTTTACATTTTGTAATTGGTCCCTTTGAGTGGCTTTGGCGACTTGCCACAGACCTGCATCCCCCGGCATTGCGGGTAACGCCAGGGCAAGGTCTAAACCCTTAAAGCGGCCTTCGAAGAACGCCGATGCTGTTGAGGCGCGCTGGCTGCCTTTAGGGTTCTGACAAACAGCGATTCCGCCTTCAGGGGTGGGTATGAAAAGCGTGTCATTGAGCCCTTCGGCAAGGCCGCAATTTCGATACTTTAGTGCCGCCTCTTTCAGCCGCCATATTCGGTAAAACAGGTCTGCTGCAGTTCTGGGGTCAGCTTGCTTTAGAGCCGTTGTCTCTGCGTCAGTAAAAAGTGCGTCCGCTACGGCGAAAATATTTTCTTTTTCATCGGCAATTTCTACATCAATGCCAATTTTTTTTATACCTGAGCCGACGGCGTAGATGGCATGTGTCCCCGATGAGCTGACGCTAATGCCACAATCATTCGTGGGGTGACTATGGTTTAAACCCGATTTGGTGGGCCCGGATGTGGCACCGAAATTTTCGCGAAGAAGCCACCCTAAATAAGCCCGTCGTTGTACAAAAGTGCTTCGCGCGCCGGGCGCATGGAGTTCTTGCGCTCGTTGACGCTCTTGGGTGCTCAATTCGGCGAGACAATCTCGCTGAAAGGAACGATCGTCAACATAACGCCAGAGATAAATGTCGACAGCATAGTAACCGGCCTCCATCGTGCCTCTGCAGCCAAGGCGCTCAAAAGCTTGAGCCAGATTAGGGTTGATTGCCCTCACAGCGATCGCTCGAAATTGACTGGGCTACCGGCATGAACCCCGGTGGTCAACGCCATGCCTTTCATTACCAAACCTAGGCTCTCAACGGTAGTTTGGGGTTCTAGCACAGCACCTCCCATAACCGTGGCGCCAAAATTAATAGCGCTTTTTGACTTGATGACAGTTTGTTTCACTGACAGAAGGCGATGCTCAAAGCTGTGCAGCTGCAATTGGCCTTGAACGACGCAATCATTGCCAATATCGACTGCATGCCAATCGAAGGCCTGCAAAGGTTCGTGGATTAGCGTATTTCGGCCAATTCGACAGCCAAAGGCCCTCAAGAAGGGGTTGGCTAATACCGTGCCTCCTAAATGTCGCAACGTGGGTCCCGACCATTTGAAAAAGCAGTCTTGGGCTAGGAAATAGGTGAAGTGTCGCAGCGACCAAAAGGGTGTTTGGTGGTCTTTCCCCCAGTGTTTTGGGACCAAAATTTTCTTGATACTAAGGGCCATAACTTGCAGACATAGCGTGGCTGCGATGACGGCCGCTAGCGACTCTAAAATTACTGGAGAGTTTAAAGGCTCTACGACCAGGAGCATTAGCGCCAATATGAGTATGGGCATAGCGGGAATAAGGGCGACGCCAATCAGGTCGCCAAATAAAATCCGCAGTATAAACAACGACCAGGTTGGTATTTCTGTGCCTGAAGTTTGACCTGCAGGTTGCGCAAATTCGATGACAGGGTTGCCTGCGAGAACCGTCACTGCGGGCTTTGAAATTTCTGGGAGACGGCGAAATTGGTGATCGCCCGTGGGTGTGCTGACTCCTAGTAGGAGCTGATTGGGCAGGGTGCCAGATTCAGCCACACTGTTGTTACCTAAGAATGTGTTGTTTCCAAAATTAAGGGGTCTTAGGTAAAGGTATTCACCTTCATCGTCGAGCATATTGCTTCGGCAACCATTGGCCATAAAAATATTGGGTTGGCTGGTAAGCATTTCCGGGACAAGGTTGACCATAACGTCGCATTCGCTGGCGCCGGTTTGGCCGTAATTAACGCCTGCAAGGCGTCGTAAATATTGACCTGTTAAGGTCCAAGTCCACAGGCGTTGTATTTGATTCATCTTCTCCTGCCGGTAGCGCAGCATCACGGCCGCGAGGCTAGATCCTTCTAATATGCCAGGCTTATAGGCAGTCACTCTCAGAAAGAGGCAAGTCAGAAATGAGGTCACTAAAAGTGTGAGCCAAGCGGCAAGAACGGCGCTGAGGAAAAAGTCTGAAAGAAGCTGAAACAGGGTTGTAGCATTTGTATTCGCAGCGTTAGCGTAGTCACCCAGCAGCCATCCCGAAATGCCGCTCAAAATTAACGCAGCAGGTAGGACAAAAAGAAGGCACTCAATAAAAAACTGTAGGGAAATGCCCTTGACCTCGGAAACGTATCGGCCGGCGGAGGGAGGCATTAAAACGCGGTTACGTTGCAACGGTAACCGGCTGCCCACCGGGTCGACATTAACGCCGTCGATTATTTTAAAATCACCAACGGTGGCATCTTGTCGAGCCGCACTGAGGGGAGTGAGCCAGCAGCCTTGGCCCAATGTGACGCCCGGGCCAATCAACGCACGCTGTCCCACCTTGGTGCCCGCGCCCACCATGACCTTATTTATAATAAGCAGATCACCCTGCCAGCGCTGGCCGCTGAGTTGAGCGCCGCTTTGCACAATGACACCGTCATTGAGCGTTAGCATGCTGAGGGGTCCTAGAAATTCGGTGCTTTGAGAAATATGCGTGCCTTTACCAATATCAGCCCCTAGCATCCTTAATAGCCACGCATAGATTCCGGGAGCGCGTAACCATCGACTCATCGGCTGCAGTACCATCCGTTGCTGGGTGTCCAGCCACCAAACTTGCAAGTGCTCCCGACTCCACTTTTGATAGTGACCGCTTTCAATATCGGTCGACTTAAAAAGCCCCCGCAAAACGGTCACCCAAGTCAAATTTAGGAACGGAATGCCTAAGTAAAAAATAAAGGCGAGTAAGGTATAAATGATGAGTGTTCTGGCATCTCCATCGAGGAAGGTCACCTCGGGGTCGCCCCAGGCTAGCAATAGGATCAAGCCCGACAATGTGGGTAGGCGCAGTACCAAAATGCCCAGGGCCTGCAGCAGCGCGAAATGCCTAGGGTTTAGTCGCTGCTTCGTCGATTCTTTCAACGCTGCTCCGGAAGATTGCCGCAGGTTTAACTGCGCTTCCTGAGTGTCAGAGGTTTGGCTCAAGGGGAGTTGGGCGACAAGCCTGGGTGTGCGAAAGTCAGTTAGGAGGTCACGAACAGATACGTGATAGCCCGCCTGGCGTAGGGCTTGGGTGAGCTTTGCCATAGCAATAGAGTGCGCCCCCCAATCGATGAAATCATCGTCCCAATTCAGTGTGGCGCCCAGTATTTCGCGACAAATATTTAACGCGCCTTGGCCCTGGTCCGGCTCAATTTCCATGCTCTCCTGCTGCAGTATTTCGCTAGTCGCGGGGGCTTCATTGTTCAGAGGCATTGAGGGTAGTTGCTGACGGTCTATTTTTCCCGAAAGGGGCTTCAGGACAAATTGGGGCACGAGAAAAATTCTTGAGGGTACTGAGTGCTCAGGAAACTGCTGCCGTAGTTCTAATTGAATGGAACGTGCCCAGTCCGCTGGGGCCAGGAGTGTGGAATTATGCTTGAGATCCGATGGCGAGCGGTTCGGTGCGATGACAAAGGCGATGAGCTCATCATTGCGGTAGTCGATGACTGCGGTATCAATGTCATCAATAACATCTTGAAGGAAAGACTCGATGCCCTGCGCTTCTACGCGGTGCCCCCGGACTTTAATTTGCGCATCGAGACGCCCCAGAAACTCAACCTGTCCTGTACTAGGATCAATACGGCAGCGATCGCCAGTGCGGTACAGGCGGCCATAGTTTGGGTGCTCAATAAATCGCTCAGCTGTAGTCTCCGGTTGATTACGGTAGCCTTTGGCGAGATGGCAACCCCCAATACAAAGCTCTCCGATTTCACCCCAGGGCAAAGCTTGGTCTTTATCAGGTTCGATAATGATGTAATCGACCCCCGGGAAAGGTGAGCCTATGGTGACAGGCCTACCGGGACGCAGTAGCTGACGGCTGGTATCGGTGCTGGCTTCGGTGGGGCCATAAGTATTAATGATTTGGCGTCGTGATCGAGACCAAGGCTCCACTAAGTTGGCAGGAAATGCCTCGCCTGCAGGGATGATATAGCGACAGATCGGATAGGGCAGATCATGTTCGGGAGCATCACTGAGGGTGCTCAACAAAACAGGTGGGCAAAATAGCGCAGTGACTTCTTGCTCTCGCAATATCGGTACAAGGTCGGGCCCAGAGCGTACTTCGTCTTTCGTCAGCAGCACTACCGCTGCACCGGATACCCAGGCACTGTAGAGCTCTGAAATACTTCCGTCGTAGCCCAGCGATGAAGTGAGCGATGTAGCGTCTACCCCGGCCATAAAATCAAAAAAATACGCGTAACTTCGTGCTAGATTTATGTAGCCTCTATGCGGGCACTCAACGCCTTTTGGTTGGCCTGTTGTCCCGCTGGTATAAAACACCGCGGCCAAGCGGTCCTCTGGATTATCAAGCCAGGCGGGGAGGGCCCGTTTAACCGTGGCATTATTTAAGATCAGGCTAAGGTTTAATAAAGGCAGCCCATTATGCTTTGGATCATCATCATTACTGATCAATAGGACTGGGCTGGCATCCTCCATCATTAGTTTTTGCAGCGAGATTGGTGACGCTGGGTCTAAAAACAACTGGGTGGCCCCTGCTTTCAGAATCCCTAAGTGTGCAGCAACAATGTCGGCGCAGTTTTGTTCCATAGACACGGCAACCACCTGATCTGGCCCGTTGACATAGGGGGCGATTGCGGCTGCGATTTGTTCTGCTCTGCGGTTGAGCGCTTGATAACTTATTTGCTCGCCAGTTGCCGGTACCTGAAGGGCGGTAAAGCTGGGGTAGCGAGCGGCACTACGCTCAAAAATTTCGTGTAACCATGTCACGCCGTTTTGATGGTCTGCGCGAACCCACAAATCATCCGTGGGTTCACACTTGAGACAGTGCAAATCTGAACTGGGGCTTGGTTTTGTGTTCTCAAGTACTCGACGATACCGCCACCACGCTAATGATGACAGACCCAGCATACCCAGTATGGTTGCAGCGGTTGTGAGCATAATAGAGACGCTCTAGCCGGGTGATCCCTGAAAGTAGCCCTCCAGGGTGCCGCGGCGACGTACATCGAGGGTGACGCAGTGAAAGCCTCCCCCAAGCATACGAGAGTGACGAAGTTTCACGGGCTCAACGTTCATGCCTTTGCTTTCAAGAAGGGCTATTAACTGGTGCTGATCACTGTCGACGACCACCGTGTCGGGATCAATGCTAAATAGATTCATGTCGATCCACTCACTACCAATGGCTTTATGCAGGTAGTCAGCACTATGGCGACCTTGATTTTCCATGGGAGGGCTATAAATCACCTCCCACTCTTTTAGGAAATCTGGGAGTGTTTCGTCTGAAAGTCGCTCCGGGTTTGCCAATACCAAGCCTGGTCGCAGAGCAACGAGAGTTGAGTCGATATGGCTGCCAAAATAAACGTCTTTCATGAAGTGTACGCGGTATTGATCCCCTAGAATGGATTGCAACCAGTGCCCTCCCATCTCGTTTCCTGTGGCGCTCACCAGATACAGTAGGTCTCGCCCAAAGCGCAAAACATTAGCAGCGTCAAAAGCGGGTTCAAGGTCCAATGGCGTGAGATTTTCATTCTCGGGTGCAAACAATTCATCTTTCAGCATAGGTCTTGGGGCACTGAACCAGCGTGATCCCGAAGCCATGTATTCCAACAGCAATTCGCGATAGCTAAAGGTCTCCTGGCTTCTGCCTCGAATGACGTTGGGAGTCTCTAGAATTTGATCACCCACGGTGAGCAGGATGTCCCTGGGGCAGTAATTGTAATAACCAGGCGTAGACCAGTGGATGGTGCTAAAAACACTATCGTGATCCCAGGGGCTTGGTCTACGAACCGTCACATTACCCTGCTTGAGGACCGAGGCAAAAGTTGCAAGATCTTCTTCGGCTTCCTCTATGATTTTTGCTGGGAAGGGGCCTTGTGGAATTGTATTGAGGGGCCGTCCGGGATATTCGGCGAGTTGGGTGCTGGCATCAGCATGGGGAAATCGCGCACCGGCAGCGGTACCAATGATCACTTCCTCCAGTGGATCCCATTCATTACAACTCCAAACTAACGACATGCGGGTACTCCTTAAAAGATCGAATCTTGACTGACTGTTTGAACCTAGTCTGCTGTCGAGTTCACCACAAAAAAGCCGCCCCGTGGGCGGCTTTACGAACAGCGTATGGAGATCGCTTAGTTCATGGCTTCCCATAGTGAGCTACCGTGACAGCTCATAGCGCCACCTTCCATCCCTGCGGCATCAGATTCGGGGTAAGAGTCCCAGAACTTACCGTATTCACCAAAGTTGGGCCAAGAAGATATAAATATGAGGTCAGTACCTGTGCCGTCTGCGCCTGCTGCAACGGGAAAGTAAATCTGGCTCTTCATTTTCTTGCCGCCATCAACTTTAGCTGCGGCCTTCTGCCAATCATTGGCGTATTCGACCAAGGCTTCTTCAGTCATATCGTCGTTAATCTGGCACTTCCACATGTGTACGGGGCTGCCAGCCATAGCTTGCATGGCTGTAAGAGACAGTACAGTGAAAGTAGCTGCAATCAATTTTTTCATGGAATTTCCTTTTGGCGGTTGTCAAAACGGTGTGTCCCATTCTGCTACAAAGCTATTTCTTTTGGCCTTAATTCGGTGGCAATTATTTATCGAATCGCGACAAATGTGCTGGAGTGCCGGCTTTGTTGGGCAGTTATTGGTCTGAAAAACGCTGATTTTGATATTTCTGTCATTTTAGTTTTCACGCAATAGCACGTGCCTCGGGTTCCATTTGCTGAGCGCCGCGGCATGTTATTTCAATCTGATGTTGGGTTTTCGTGCTTAGGTATGATCTGAGTAGGATCCCATGCGACCGTGTAGGCGAGCTCCTGGTATAGCTCGTTCGTCGCGTCCCAAACTGAGGCGTTGCACTACAGAAAAGCCCAAGGCCTCGCGGTCGGTGGGGGACCAAATTGTGCCAATAGTGCGGCGATTTGTCGCCGGTGAACTGGTAACCTAAGGCGACTTATGGGATCACAATTTTATGGGGTCCTTGCCATCCTAAAAGGGTGGTTTATTCGCGTACAGGAGAGCCTGACTCAACTTGAAGAAATCTGACCCTTCAAAAAAATCACGAAAGCCTAAAGACCCTAACGCAGCCGTAGAGGCTAGTCGCTATGAAAATCCGATAGCGAGTCGTGAGGTGATTCTGGGAATACTAGAGGATTCTGGAGAGTTATTTCAGCTGTCGGCTTTGGCCAGCAAACTCCATTTGTCCAGTGAACAAGATCTTGAGGCATTGCGGCGCAGGGTGATGGCGATGCGTCGCGACGGACAGGTGCACCTAGATCGGCGGGGACGCATTGGCCTCTCCGATCGCCTTGAGTTGCAAACCTGTCGTGTCATTGGGCATCGCGATGGCTATGGCTTCGCCACGCCGGTCGAGGGCGGTGAAGACCTTTATCTCAGCAGTCGAGAGATGCAGAAGGTCTTTGATGGCGATCGCACTTTAGTGGCAACTATCAGTACGGATGCCAAGGGGCGTCGAGAAGGCAAGGTTGTTGAAGTATTGGAGCGCGCGGTATCGGTACTGCCGGGTCGCTACATGGAGGAGAGCGGTATTGGTTTTCTCCTGCCCTACAACACCCGTGTCACCCAGCATATTTTAATCCCACCCAATCAAAAGCGCGGCGCTCTGCCCGGTCAGATGGTGTCGGTGCGCATTACCGACTATCCCACTCAGGTGTTGGGTGCTAAGGGTTCAGTGGAAGAAATTTTGGGTGACCACCTCGACCCCGGGCTTGAAATTGATATTGCCATACGAGCTCATCAAATCCCTTGGCAGTGGCCCGACGCGGTGCTCGATGAGGCGGCGTCTCTGAGCGAAGAGCCCGATGCTGACGACAAGCGTGGTCGTATCGATCTGCGAACTAGACCCTTCGTAACGATCGATGGTGAGGATGCTAGAGATTTTGACGATGCCGTGTACTGCGAGCCAGAGGGCAACGGTTTTCGATTGTGGGTTGCTATAGCCGACGTGTCTCATTACGTAGCGACCGGCTCTGCACTTGATCAGGAGGCTATTGAGCGGGGCAACTCCGTGTATTTTCCTGAGCGTGTGGTACCCATGTTCCCAGAGGTGCTCTCCAACGGGCTCTGCTCGCTAAAGCCGAAGGTGGATCGGCTGGCTATGGTTTGTGAAATGACCATTAATCAAAGCGGAGAGGTAGTTGGCAGTACATTTTATGAGGCGGTGATTCACTCTCACGCCAGATTGACCTACACCGAGGTAGGTGAAGTACTAGAGCAGGGTTTTGCTGATTCGGTAGCCTCTGAGCGGTACCCCGACCTGATGCATTTACATGCCCTTTACGACTGTCTCCGTGGGGCGCGTGAGTTGCGCGGCGCGATTGATTTCGAGACTGTCGAAACGCGGATCGAGTTCAACGCTGAGCGCAAAATTGAAGCGATCGTGCCTGTTCACCGTAATGACGCCCACAAGCTGATTGAAGAGTGCATGCTCGCCGCCAATGTGGCTACGGCTCAGTTTTTGGAGGCCGCCGGTCTACCCGTGTTGTTTCGGGTGCATGAGGGGCCTAGCACCGAGCGACTCACTAATGTGCGCGAGTTTTTGGGTGAGTTAGGGCTAGATTTGGGCGGCGGTGAAAAGCCGACGCCCGATGATTATCAGCGATTATTGGCTACTGCGAAGGATCGGGACGATGCTTCGGTGATTCAGACGATGCTGTTGCGCTCGCTCAGTCAGGCGGTCTATCAGGCAGAGAACAAGGGCCACTTTGGATTGCATTACCCGGCTTATGCGCACTTCACATCACCAATTCGGCGATATCCCGACCTATTAGTGCACCGAGCGATTCGCAGTCTCATACGTGGAGGCAAGTTCCCCAAGCAGACCCGTCGTGCTGAAGGTGCGCAACAGCAAAGTGGGTCTTCGTACCCTTACGAGTTGGCCGCAGTTACCGCGTTGGGAGAGCGCTGTTCGTTGACCGAGCGACGTGCAGACGATGCAACGCGTGAGGTTGATGCCTGGCTCAAATGTGAATTCCTGAGGGACAGGGTGGGCGAGCAATTTTCCGGGGTTATTGTGGCAGTGACGGCTTTTGGAATCTTTGTTGAGCTTAAGGATCTGTACATTGAAGGGCTTGTGCATATCAGCGCTTTGCCTGGAGATTATTATCACTTTGATGCGCCTAAACAGCGGTTGGTAGGAGAGCGAACACGTCGTACCTTCCAACTGGGCGGGGGCGTAGACGTCACCGTAGCTAGGGTTGACTTGGATGAACGAAAAATAGATTTGGAAATGGTAGGAGCCTCTGGCGCTAAGCCGTCTAAAGGCCATAAAGGAGCCGGCGGCTCTGGCAAGAAAAAAAGTGCAGCCGGAAAATCTGACGCCATTGGAACACGCAAAACCACCAAAAAACCGAGCAGCCAAGGGCGCTCTAAAGTCGCCAAATCCAAAACCGGTAATAAGGCGGGTAAAAAGCAGGGCAGCAGGTCTCATACCGATGGGGCTAAGTCGGGACGCAGTAAACGGTGAGTGATTGGGTTTACGGGTTTCACGCGGTAGAGGCATTGCTGCGCAGAGAGCCTAAGGCGATCGCGACTTTGTGGTTAGAAACTAACCGGCGGGATAAGCGCGCCCAGACTCTGCTGCAGCTTGCGGCAGATCAGGGTGTAGCGGTGGAGCGCGTTTCTGGAGCTGCCCTTGACGAGGTGGCTGCCGGACGTCATCAAGGCATCGCAGTGCAGGTTAAATCGGGCGCTACCACCGAAGCGATCGACGAAGCCGGATTAATGGTCTTGTTGCAACGCCAGGATTCTCCCCTGCTCCTGATTCTCGATGGGGTCACTGATCCACACAATCTGGGCGCCTGTCTGCGAACGGCAGATGCTGCAGGTGTCACCGCGGTCGTGGTTCCCCAAGACGGTGCCGCCGGTCTTTCCCCCGTCGCGCGCAAGGTGGCCTGTGGTGCCGCAGATACCGTACCCTTTGTCCGAGTGACTAACCTCGCGAGAACGCTGGGCCAGTTAAAAGCGGCCGGTGTTTGGCTAATTGGTACCAGTGATAAAGCCTCCCGCACGCTGTTCGAGCAGGACTTCTCTGGGCCCGTAGCCATCGTTATGGGCGCTGAAGGGGCGGGTATGCGACGCTTAACTGAGGAAAACTGTGATTTTTTGGTGAGTTTGCCAATGCAAGGAGCTGTTTCCAGCCTTAATGTGTCGGTGGCTACGGGTATCTGTCTGTTTGAGGCGGTTAGGCAGCGACACAGTCATTAATGTTCAGGCGCAAATAGAGGTAAGGCCCAAAAAAGGCATCAAATAGCGGCATTGCATTGTGTCTTGGCGCTGGGTAAACTCCGCGCCTCAGAAAATTAGGCGGGGTGCAAACCCCATCTCCTTGCCATACCGCTGAAGCGGGTGGCGCAATCCGAAAGGAGTGATCGAGTGCGACACTACGAAGTTGTGTTTATGGTTCATCCCGACCAGTCAGAACAGGTTCCGGGCATGATCGAGCGTTATTCAGCCGTCATTACCAAAGACGGCGGAACAGTCCACCGGCTCGAGGACTGGGGTCGGCGTCAGCTGGCGTACCACATCAATAAGGTGCACAAAGCGCACTACATCTTGATGAACGTTGAGGCTTCTAATGAGGCAATGGAAGAGTTAAGCACTACCTTCCGTTATAACGACGCCGTTATCCGAAATCTCGTTATACGCCGCGATGAGCTGGTGGCCGAAGAGTCACTGATCATGAAGGCAGAGAAAGAAGATCGTGAGCGCAAATCCCGCTATCAGGAGCGACAGGCGGCTGAGTCAAAGCCCCCGGAAGCAGAAAAAGATAGCGAAGACGCTCCGGCAGATGCCGAAGACTCATCAGATTCAGACAACAGCGAGGAGTGAGACATGTCTCGTTTTTTCCGTCGACGTAAGTTTTGTAAGTTCACTGCCGAAGGCGTCAAAGAGATCGATTACAAAGATCTCGAGACTCTGAAGCAATACATCACCGAGACTGGCAAGATTGTTCCCAGTCGCATTACGGGTACTAAAGCTAAGTACCAACGGCAGCTGGCTACGGCTGTGAAGCGTGCACGATTTTTGGCGCTGTTGCCGTACACCGACGCTCACCAGTAAGCCGGTGAAGTAATGCGCGGCCTCGCAGAGTTTATTATGCGTGGCCGCTGGCAGGCGCTAGCGGTCGCGGTAGTTGGCGCGGGGAGTTTGCTGTTCGGCTGGCTCAGCGCGGCGGCAATCGCGTTGGTAACGTTACGGAAGGGCGTTATCGATGGAAGTTGGCTGGTGCTCTGGGCATTGTTGCCGGCACTGCTAGCCGCTTGGATGAGCGGGGATGTCGGCAGCATAGTGTTGCTTGCTGGCACCTTTGCGCTGGCGGCGACACTGCGAGTCACGGTAAGCCTAGCGATGGCTATCTTGGCCAGCGTGGGGCTTGGGTTAATCGGTGGTGCTGCGCTGTTGTTGATCAGCGGCGAGTTTTTAGATCAGTTGGTGTTGGTATTTGCCGAGCTAATCGGAGAAATCGAGGCCAACATGACGGGAGCAGGCGAAGCAATAGCATTGCAGCGCCCAACCCCGATGCAGGTCGCCGGTATCTTGGCGGCTGGTAACGCTGTTACTGCAGTGCTGAGTTTGCTTTTGGCTAGGTATTGGCAAGCGTTGTTATACAACCCAGGAGGTTTTCGGGTTGAGTTCCACCGGCTTCGATTGCCGGTTGGGGCCACTTTAAGCTTGGGTGCTTTGGCGATCGTGTTGTGGTTGCAGGCCCCCTGGATAAGTGGATGGGCGTTGGTTTGGGCCGTGCCTCTTATGTTTGCTGGGTTTGCTTTGATGCATGCCTGGGTTGCGGCCACTCGCCGAGGAAACGGCAGTCTCGTTATGTTTTATGCGATGTGGCTGTTCTTTGACCCCGTGAAAGGGTTGTTGTTGGGCGTAGTCATGGCTGATGCGCTATTGGATTTCAGACGTCGGTGGTCTTCGGCGTCAACGGATGGGGAAGCCTGAGGCTTCAGGAATTTGTCGGAACGGTGTCGGTTAAGCCGACTGCGAGGATTTGAGATGGAAATTATTTTGCTGGAAAACGTGGGTAACCTAGGCAGCCTTGGCGACAAGGTTGAAGTAAAAGCAGGTTACGGACGGAACTTCCTAATTCCCCATGGCAAAGCGGTACCTGCAACGGGTGATAACGTGGCTAAGTTTGAAGCGCGACGGGCTGATCTTGAAGCGGCGGCAGCCGCTTCACTGGAAGCCGCTGAGAAGCGTGCTGCAGCTATCGTCGAGTTGGCCGCTATCTCCATTGAAGCGACCTCGGGAGAAGAAGGGAAGCTCTTCGGCTCCGTCGGTACTCGAGATATTTCCGACGCAATTACTGCGGCGGGCGTTGATATTGATAAAGCTGAAGTTCGCCTGCCAGAGGGTGTCATCCGGGAGCTGGGCGAATACGAAGTCATGCTGCAGCTGCACGGAAATGTAGCCACCAGCATCGCGGTGTCAGTCGTCTCTGCCTAAGTTTGCGAGCAGGGCTCAGCAGCTAGCCCCGCTATCTACAACGGCGCAAACTAACTCGGGCGTACCCAGTGCGCCCCTGCATAGGTTATGCTGCACTGCCGGACACCGGATAGCTGTTAATGACTCAATCTTCATCCCCTTCTTACCCACCACCATCGGGTGACTTAGACCTCGAACGCATTCGTATGCAGCCGCAGTCGGTTGAAGCCGAGCGTTCGGTTATCGGCGGACTGCTTATCTCTCCAGAGGGCTGGGATGCAATCGCTGAAGTCGTCGTTTCCGAAGATTTCTACCGGCCCGAGCACCGGGCTATTTTCCGTCAGATCGCAAAACTCGTCGATTTGGGGCAGCCTGTCGACGTCATCACGGTTGCTGACAGACTGCTGGCTACTGGTGAGCTAGACGCCGCCGGCGGTCATACTTATCTCGCTGAATTGGCAGAGACAACACCTACCGCGGCAAATATCCGTGCCTATGCGACGGCGGTGCATGAACGCGCGGTACTCAGAAAATTGATTGGCGCGGCACAGGATATCGCCAGCACAGGCTTTCACCCCGAGGGTCGTTCCGCTGAAGAGCTGCTCGACGAGGCCGAGCGGCGAATCATGCAAATTTCAGAGGAGGGCCCTAAGACCGGGGGAGCCCGTGCCATGGAACCTCTGCTTCAGGGTGCCCTTGAGCGCATTGAAGAGTTGTTTCAGAGTGGCGGCGAAATTTTAGGCTTAACCACGGGATTCATTGACCTCGATCGCATGACTTCGGGCCTTCAGGATTCTGACTTGGTTATTGTGGCGGGTCGTCCCTCAATGGGAAAAACTGCTTTTGCCATGAATCTGGTCGAAAACGCGGCCTCGGGCAGTGAGAAGCCTATTTTAGTCTTTTCGATGGAGATGCCGGCAGAGCAGCTGGTTATTCGAATGATGTCCTCCTTAGGCAAGATTGATCAGACGCGCGTGCGAACGGGAAAGCTTGAACAGGAGGATTGGCCAAAACTTTCTGCCGCCATGGCAAAGTTAAAGGAGGCGAATGTCTTCATTGACGATACGCCAGCGCTGACCCCTACCGAAGTGCGTTCCCGTGCACGACGCGTCGCTAGGGAGCAGGGCTCCTTGGGGATGATTATGGTGGATTATCTTCAGCTCATGCGTGTAGCGGGCTCCAATGAAGGGCGCACCGCAGAGATCTCAGAGATTTCTCGCAGCTTAAAGGCTATTGCTAAAGAGTTTAAGTGTCCTGTTGTGGCGCTATCGCAGTTGAATCGAGCACTTGAGCAGCGACCCAATAAGCGCCCGGTAAACTCTGATCTACGTGAATCAGGCGCGATTGAGCAGGATGCGGATGTCATCATGTTTATTTATCGCGATGAGGTCTATCACGAAGATTCCCCGGACCAAGGCACTGCCGAGATTATTATTGGCAAGCAGCGAAACGGTCCTATCGGCACCTGTCGCCTCGCATTTCAGGGCGAATATACTCGGTTCGATAATCTGGCTCGAGGTGATTACGGCGGTTACGCTTAATAAGCCCAACGCTCAAAATCTTTTCCCTTTCAGTAAACCTGCCATGCCGCTGTTCGCTCAGGCGTACAAGACGAGGTATTAAAGATTTAGTGCTTCTCGAAGCGTGTTTAGGGCTGCTTGCCGCTCTTCGGTGGACATCGCGGCAGTTGTTGGCTCTGGCAGCTCAGCGTGTGCGGGCAAGGCGATGGTTTCGCCCCGACTCAACCGGGCTACCCAGCGATCATAATGGCTTTTAAAAACTGGCAAGGTCATGCGTTCGGCATTGTTGCTCAAAAAAAACCAATCACTGTCGCGGCCCGCGAAGTACACCACAGGGTGGGACCAGGTTTGTGTCAGCTTTGGCGAGGGCTTCTCGCAGGCTTCTATAAAAGCTTCTCTTAAGGGTGGTACGCCCAGGCGCTCCAGTGCCAGCTGACAGCAGTCGAGCATACGCTTGAGTGTAGGTAAGTATTCGCTATCTTCAATCGCGCGTTTTGCTCCGGTCAAAATTGACTCAGTGGTAAAGCTCGATAGGGCCTCTAGCCACAGGCGCTTAATTTGGTTGAGCTGGGTGGTATCAGCATAGGCTGCATAAAACTGGTTGTGGTAATTCAACCTGAACAGGGCAAAAACCTGGTTGATCGCATCGGCGAGATCATCTCTCGGTATCGCATCAGTTGGCCCAGCTGGTGTCGTTGAGGTCGTCAGCGATGGATCGGTCCCGCGTACGATGTTCTCCGCCAGACTGCCCACGTCCTTGCTGTCCGCCATGGTCGCTCCCTTTTTTACTTATTTGGCCTTGTTCCCAGCGCCACTGATGTTTTACGTGTTGCAGAAATTTACTGTTCCAAGATGTCTGAAGGTCACCGGAATCGCACCAGAACACGCGAAATTCTCCAAGCCTGTCCATGGCGTACGAGCGGTCAATGTTCGATAGAGCGAGGACCTCAAAGACTTGCTCACTAGGTTGCCAGTCGCCGGTCATAGGCCGAGGCTCGGGGCTGTGCCCCAGGCCAGCTTGGAAGCGCACCCATCGTTGTCGAACCCAGCCGATAAATTTGCTGTTGACCTCCTTTGGAGGTCCGCCCCGTTCGCGCCAGTACAAAATAAACTCCGGTCGCATTGAGTCAATGAACTCAAGATCGACGCCATTACCCGTCATGATATCTAACGCGTCGTCGCTGGGGCGCCAATTTTGATCGAAAGCGGGTGGGGGTGCGATTTCAAAAGCGGGGTGTTGGCTTTGGTGGCGCCTCCAGGCGCTGAGAACGTGCTGCCTGAAGCGGTTATCTGGCGCCGGATCTGTCGCAGCGGGGCTGAAGTTGGGCAGCTGCGACAGCGCAAACTGTCTGTTGATTCCGTGACTTAGATGCAGCAGGTCCAGCAGATCTTCCGATGGCTGCCAAGGTCGAGAAGCTGTTTTTCCCGGGGGGTTGCCTGGTGCGTGTTTGAGTGCAGACGGCGCGTCAGAGACTGCTTGGGTTGTTAGTTTGGCTGGGTGTGATGAAGGCTGGGCTTCGGTTTTATCCACAGCCTGAGCCGACTGAGATGCCACGGCTGAAATTCGCATCACATTAGAGTTTTGGCTTTCATTGCGCACATGAATGATACCCAGGGCTTCGAGCCGGGCAAGAAGCTCACGAATTTTAGGCCCCTTCCAAAAAGGGAAGTTACGCTCAAACTCCGCTAGGGCAACGCATTGACTTGCCTGTGGCCTTACCGAGAGCAGCTCACCTAGCCCTTGCAGTAAAATAGCCTCTTCCAAGCCTATGGTTGCCGCGAGATCTGGTGAAAACGTCAGCTGGCGATCGGGAATGAGAGAAGCTGGTGGCATGCAGTTAGGGATCTTAGGCTTGGGTTTGCTAGCATACCGCTGTGGAGCCTGTTCTTGCACCTTCTTGTCGTTAATCTTCTTTAGGAATCGTTTATGCCCAAATCAAAGACTGCATTTGTCTGCAATGACTGCGGCGCAGATTACGGCAAATGGCAGGGACAGTGCAGTGAGTGCTCGGCATGGAACACCATTACAGAAATTCGCCTCGGTCCGGCAAGTACTGGAAAAACTGTTCAGCGGGGGGGGCGTGGTGGATATGCGGGAACTCGAGCCGAAGTTAGAGTTCTCAAAGATATTGACCTCGTAGATGTGCCGCGGTTTAGCAGCGGTTTCACTGAACTCGATCGGGTGCTTGGTGGTGGGCTGGTACCCGGCTCGGCGATTCTTATTGGCGGACATCCCGGGGCCGGGAAAAGTACCTTACTGCTACAGACACTCTGTCACCTCGCTGCAGGGGGTGGTGCGTTGTATGTAACTGGCGAAGAGAGTCCGCAGCAAGTGGCCATGCGCGCTGATCGCCTTGATCTTGCGGTTGATGCCCTACAGCTGATGGCCGAAACTGAGGTCGATGCCATTCTTGCGGCCGCCGATGAGTTTCGTCCCCGAGTGATGGTGGTGGATTCCATACAGGTTATGCACTCAGAGGGCATCACTTCAGCGCCGGGTAGCGTGTCGCAAGTCCGCGATTGCGCTGCACAACTGACGCGATACGCCAAGCAGTCGGGGGTGGTTCTAATCTTGGTCGGCCACGTCACCAAAGATGGCAATCTGGCTGGTCCAAAAGTTCTGGAGCACATGATTGATTGCTCCATTTTGCTGGAGGGAGAACATGACTCCCGTTTTCGCACCCTGCGTAGCAGTAAAAACCGGTTTGGCGCGGTCAACGAACTCGGTGTTTTTGCCATGACCGACAGAGGCATGCGGGAGGTAAAAAACCCTTCGGCTATTTTCCTAGACCGAGCTGAAGAGCCTGCATCTGGGACAACGGTCATGGTGGTTTGGGAAGGTACTCGTCCTCTGTTGGTCGAGATTCAGGCGTTGGTCGACGACAGCTCTCTTGGCAACCCTCGACGGGTTGCTGTGGGGTTTGAGCAAAACAGGCTTGCGATGCTTCTAGCTGTGCTCCATCGGCATGGTGGCATCATGGTGGGTGATCAAGATGTCTTCGCAAATGTCGTGGGAGGTGTTCGAGTCACTGAGACCAGTGCCGATCTCGCGCTACTGGTAGCCGTTGTTTCCAGTCTGAAGAACCGTATTTTATCGGGAGATTGGGTTGTTTTTGGCGAGGTCGGGTTGTCGGGAGAAATTCGCCCAGTGCCCTCGGGCCAGGAGCGGCTGAGCGAGGCCGCAAAACATGGTTTCAAGCGCGCTATCGTGCCCAAAGGCAATGTACCTAAGCAGCCAATAAAGGGCCTCGAGGTCATTGGTGTCGCCCGGCTCTCCGAAGCGTTAGAAGCCCTGCTGTGATTCGGCGCTTTACTGGCCTGATGTCTCAGCGGAGCTTGGCAATGCAAACTGTGCGCTCAGCCCATTAATTTGCGGTGCTTCACTCGGCTAGGCATATCGGCGTCCTTGCCTAATCGTGCGACGCGGTCTTCTTCATATTCAGTGAAGTTACCTTGGTGGAACGCTACGCTTCCATCGTCTTCATAAGCCAAAATATGGGTGGCGATACGATCTAAAAACCAGCGATCGTGGGAAATGACCAGCGCGGAACCCGGGAATGCGAGTATGGCCTCTTCCAAAGCTCGAAGGGTTTCAATGTCGAGGTCGTTAGTGGGCTCATCGAGCAGCAGCACGTTGCCACCTTGTTTGAGTAGCTTGGCTAGGTGCAGACGATTACGCTCACCCCCCGACAGGTCTTTAACAAATTTTTGTTGGTCTGTGCCCTTAAAATTGAAGCGTCCAACGTAGGAGCGAGAGGGCACTTCATAGCTGCCAATGCGCATAATATCCAGGCCGTCAGAGATTTCCTCCCACACAGTTTTGCTGCCATCAAGATCATCTCGGGACTGATCGACGTAGGATAATTGTACCGTTTCCCCAAGTTCGACCTCGCCGCCGTCGGGAGTCTCTATACCCATTAAGAGCTTAAATAACGTTGACTTACCCATGCCGTTAGCGCCAATGATGCCAACAATGCTGCCGGTAGGAACGGTGAAACTGACATCGTCAAAAAGCAGTCGGTCGCCGAAGGTTTTTCTGAGATTTTTAACTTCAATAACTTTGTCGCCCAGTCTGGGTCCGGGGGGAATGTAGATTTCATTGGTCTCGTTACGTGTTTGGAACTCTTGAGAATTTAATTCTTCAAAGCGTGCAAGACGTGCTTTGCTTTTGGCTTGGCGCCCTTTGGGATTAGAGCGCACCCATTCGAGTTCGGCTTTAATCGCCTTTTGATGGGCCGCCTCGGTGCGCTGCTCCTGCTCCAGCCGAGTTTCTTTAGCTTCAAGCCAAGTTGAGTAGTTCCCTTCGTAAGGAATGCCTCGACCGCGATCGAGTTCCAGAATCCAGCCCGCGGCATTGTCTAAAAAGTACCTATCGTGAGTAATTGCAACAACAGTGCCAGAGAAACTTTCAAGAAATCGCTCCAGCCAGGCAACCGATTCAGCATCGAGGTGGTTGGTAGGCTCATCGAGCAAAAGCATATCGGGCTCAGACAACAATAAACGGCATAACGCGACCCGCCGCCGCTCGCCACCAGACAATGTGGTGACGTCGCTATCCCAGGGCGGCAGTCTTAAGGCGTTAGCCGCAATGTCGAGTCGTGTATCAAGGTTGTGAGCATCCTTTGCCTGAATAACATCTTCATAGCGCGCTTGCTTTTTGGCGAGCTCATCAAAATCGGCATCGGGCTCCGCGTAGGCGGCATAAACAGCGTCGAGCCCTTGCAGTGCGTCGATAGTTTCCTGCACACCTTCTTCGACATTGCCGCGTACGTCCTTTTCGGGGTTTAGCTGAGGTTCCTGAGGGAGGTAGCCAATGTTAATCCCTGGCTGTGGCCTAGCTTCACCCTGAATATCGGTGTCGATGCCTGCCATAATTTTCAGCAGTGTCGACTTTCCGGCGCCATTGAGGCCGAGCACGCCTATTTTGGCGCCGGGGAAAAAAGACAAAGAGATATCTTTAAGAATTTCACGTTTGGGTGGGACCATTTTGCCAACGCGGTTCATGGTGTAAACGTATTGCGCGCACATAGGACAAGCTCGTTATTTATCGGGTGGAGTTAGTGTATTTATTGTACGGACGCATCTTAACCGATGGCGACGGTCAAAGATGACTAAAAGTCTTTTGTATTGAACTTAATCATTTAGTTAGTTAGGCTAACTAAATGATTAAGCAGCCTCCCACCTCCTCCGTGGTTTATCGAGCCTTTAGGTTCATGCGCATTATCAGCGAAAACGCCCAGCGTGAATTGGATAACCGCCTCCCTGACACGCTGACATCCCGCCAGTTTGAGGTTCTGAACCGACTCTATTTTGTAGGAGATCAAACGGCTTCTCAGTTGGCTGCCGCCTTTAACGTATCGGCACCTTCCATGAGCCAAATGATCACGCGGCTTAGGGCCGTTGGAGTCATCGAGATGAGTCGTAAATCTGATGATGCACGCGCCAAGCTGGTTCGCATGACCGAATCTGGCAAGGATATTTTGGAATCTACCGTGCAATCTTTGATGTCTGGCTTTGAGCCGGTTGAGGAAGCCCTGGGAGCTGCGCGGTTGCAGCATCTGCTTGAAGAATTGGAGGCGGTGCAAGGTGCTCTCAGTGGGGTCGCCTCGAAAGATAAGGGCAACGGCGCAGATGCTGAGCTCTAAAACTGCAGATTCGGGGCGCCTTAAGGTCAAGGCATACAGGCTATTCAAATGGCATACCGCATCGGGTTGGTTGGCAGGGGGAGTACTGGTGTGGGTGGCCAGTGCGCTTACTTTTTTCCTGGCGGCACCATCTTCGCCATCCTTACCCCCGATAGCCCAAGGCGCATTGTTAAATTTACTCTCGCTCTACTTTCCGGTTTTCTTCCTGGCCGTGTGCTTGCTGCTCTTCCTCACTCGTAAACGCTCGGTTATCGATTGGAGACACAATTTCTCCCTTGATCAGCTGACGGCGGTTAAAGAAAGCATCTTCGTCTTCAGCTATCTGTTAATAACGCAGCTAATGTTGGGGCTTTGGGGGCATGCAGGTTTACATTTCCCCGGACCCGATATTTATGATCCAAGTCTGCATGATCTGTTTGATGTCGGTATTTGGGTCGGGATGTACTTTGCGATCTATGTTGTGGCGCCTCTTGTTTGGCTGTTTTTTCGCTCTTTTGACTGGAACCGCTTATTCGCGTCGCTGCGGTGGAAGCGCGACCTCTGGATTATCGGCGTGTATTGGGCGCTGGATTTCTTTGGTCCCATCGTATTCGGAGCACACTTCTTTGGCCTCGATCCTTGGCTGTATGCTCTGGGAATTCCTGGTGGAATTATTGTAAACACCTTGGGCGCAGGATTGCCGGTCGTAATTGTAATGCACATTATTTTGATACCGCGCTTAGTGCTTATTTTTGAAAATAAGTTCACGACCATTGCTGTTGCGGGGCTGTTTTATGCCATCTTTAGCCTGTTTGATCCCGGCGTCGACTACAGCAATGGGCAGCAAGCGCTGTTGAGTGTGGCTTATATAGTGATGACTCAAACGCTCGTCGGTATGGGTAAGGCCGCTTTTACTGTCGTTACCGGCAATCCCTTTGTCCACTTCATAACACTTCACGTGCTGAGTGCCCGAATACCTCTCGATACTGAAATGTATGGAGAGATTTTGAGTGCCGGGTAGGCGTGCTTCGTCAATTTAACGGACGAATGCCTTAACCATTCGTAAATCGTGTTGTTCACGTTACGTCCAACTGGTCGTCCTGACAAACCGCCTTATCGCTTATCCCTTCAACTGTGGTGTGCCGCGCAGTAGTTTCCCCTCCACTAAAAAAAAATCTAATGTCTGGGGAGTTCTCTATCACCATGAGTCATCAAAAAGTTTTTAAGAAAGCACCAATCGCTGCTGGCGTAGCACTAGCCGTTGCGTCGCAATTGAGCTTTGCGCAAGACGCTTCCGATGAGGTCAGCAACAGCGCCTCTGAGCCGGCTATGGAAGAGGTGATTGTTACGGGTATCCGTCAGAGCCTGCAGAAGTCAGCGGACATCAAGCGCAATGACGCGGGTGTCGTCGATGCGATTACGGCTGAAGACATTGGTGCATTCCCTGATACCAACCTAGCCGAAGCGCTGCAGCGTGTTACTGGCGTGGCGATTGATAGAACCCGTGGCGAAGGTCAGTATGTGACCGTACGTGGTTTTGGTCCGGCGTTTAACTTGGTCACGCTCAACGGCCGACAAATGCCAACAACCGGCGGGGATAGCCGCTCATTTGACTTCAGTAATCTGGCTGTTGAGGGTGTTTCTCGGGTTGAGGTCTACAAGAGCGGTAAAGCTGACGTCCCAACAGGCGGCATCGGTTCTACCATTAATATTGTAACCACACGTCCTTTGGACGCGCCGGGCTTTAACGCCACGGTTGCTGCATCAGCGATGCACGACACCTCAACAGAGACAGGCGATGACTTCACCCCTGAAGTTTCTCTGCTGATTTCAAATACCTTCCTCGACGACACCGTCGGTATTTCTTTGAGTGCAGTACGTCAAGAGCGCAATAATGGTGCTGCTACTGCGAGTGTTGCGGGTTGGCGTAGTTTTGCCGGAGACGTGGATAACTGCTGGTGTAGCGCACGGCCTTCCGAGTGGGGTGGTATTCCCTATGACTTGGCAACGCAGCAAAACAGACCCACAGGTGCTGATGAGCAATATTCAGTTCCGCAAAATACAGGCTACGAGTTTGCCGAGTGGGATCGTGTGCGAACTAACGGACAGTTGACGATGCAGTGGGCACCTACTGAGCGCCTGACGGCAACCGTTGACTACACTTACTCAGAAGTGGAGCTCGAGCGCACCTTCACCAATTACTCAGCTTGGTACAACTTTGGTGGACAGGAAACGGCTTGGGACGGCAACAATAGCAACGCTTCTCCAACCACTTACGCTGAGTTTAACGGTGGTACGGGTGACTTTGCGATGGCTGGTGGCAGCGATGCGACCGTCGCCGAAAATACCTCGATTGGCATTAACTTGGCTTGGGACGTGACTGATCGACTGTCACTCATGTTTGATTATCACGATTCTGATGCCGAGCAGCGTCCCGATAGCCCCTTCGGCAGCTCTTCGCAGCTGGCCATTTCCGCATTCTCTCGAGACAAGACAACAACTTATTTCGATCGTGGCGACTTGCCAGTCCTGGCTTTGGATTTGTCTAACCCGCTCAGCACCGACGACATGATTGTTACCGGTAGTGTTTTCGCGAATAACTACGCCAAAATGGAGATCGAACAGGCCCGTTTTGGTGGTTCATTCGACTTTAACCCCGATGGCGTCGTAAAGAGCATCGACTTTGGTGTTGAGTTTACTGAAGTCAACAACCGCTCGGCGGGCTCCGTTGTTCAGCGCGATGCTTGGGGTGGCGTATCTCAAGTAGGTGCTATTGCAGACTTATTGACCGAGGTTTCTTCCGCTGGTCGATTCGATGAGATCTCGGGTGGCAGTGATCCTGATTTGGTGACAAATTACTACGCTTTTGACATGCCTGCGCTTATCGAGCGCACGGAGCAGCTGATGGCCAGTGGTGATGCTGCCACTTTCGCAGTGCCTGATATGGGTGATTGTGGAACCGGCCTGTGTGCTTCGAGCACCTACAGCTCCGATCGACGCACCACAGAAGAGCAGCTCGCGGCTTACTTTCAGGTGAACATGGGCTTTGATATCGGCGCCGTGCCTGTTGATGTGCGTCTTGGCGTGCGTTACGAGGAGACTGATATCGACTCGCAGGCATTGGCACCTAGCTATTCGAGAATTGATTGGGTTGGCGGCAATGAGTTTAGTGCAGTGCCGGGAGAGGCAGACTTTACCGAGCTCAGTGGTAGCTACGACAACGTGTTACCCAATCTCGATGTTAAAGTAGGCTTGACCGACACCATAGTTGCTCGATTCTCTTACAGCAAAACAATGACGCGCCCCAACTATGCAGATATTCAGGGTGGCCAAACCATTGACCAACTGCTGCGAATCGACGGTGGAACGGGATCTCGGGGTAACCCCAACCTGAAGCCGTTCGAGTCTGACAACATTGACCTCTCTTTCGAGTGGTACTACGGCGACGCCAGCTATTTCTCGGTAGGCTACTTCACCAAGGACGTTGAGAACTTCATTGGCTTTTCTGAATTCAATGAAACGCTATTTGATCTTCCACACCCGGGTAATGGCAGCTATGCCGATGAAGCTCGGGCAGCGTTAGGCAATGCTGCGACGTCCGGTGAACTTTACGATTGGATTCTTGCCAACAAAGAAGGGTCTCCCGGGGTTAACACGGCTAACGGTTCGATAACCGGCCAGTCTGGCGACAGTCTTGCTAACTTCCGCGTGACTGCACCGATTAACCAAGATGACGATACTGTTGACGGTTGGGAGATTAACCTTCAACACACCTTTGGTCAGACTGGTTTTGGCTTTATCGCAAACGCCACATTGGTTGAATCAGATACCGAGTACGATAATACCAACCGCACCCAGCAGTTTGTGGTCTCTGGAATCGGTGACTCTGCCAACCTGATTGGTTTTTATGAGAACGACCGACTCTCAATTCGAGTGGCCTACAACTGGCGTGATGATTTCCTTGCCGGTACCGGCCAGGCTAATGTTGGCGCCATTCCACCGACCTACGTCGGCGAATACGACCAGTGGGATATCGGTGCGCAATTCCAGGTGACTGATAACCTGTCGATTTTTGCGGACGCGATCAATATTACGGACGAAACGACCTACGTCTACGGACGTAGCGAATCTCAGCCATTATTCGTTGCACAACAGGGTGCTCGTTATAATGTAGGTGTTCGCTATACCTTCTGATGCCGCTAGGTACTGATGATAAAGCTGCCCTCGGGCAGCTTTTGTCGTTTAAAGAGCGTTAAAATAAGAGACGGTAGTAAAGCGCACGGGTGTTTGATAAATGGGTACAACTGAGCATGTTGTGATTGTAGGTGGCGGTACCGCTGGCTGGCTGACTGCTGCCAGGTTGGGTGCTATGGCTAACCGTCAATTCGACATCACTTTGGTAGAATCGCCTAGCGTTCCCACCGTGGGTGTAGGCGAGGGTACCTGGCCATCAATGAAGGCCACGCTTCAGGCTATCGGACTATCCGAGCGGCTATTGATTTCAGAGTGCGACGCCAGTTTGAAGCAGGGTACGCTGTTCCACGGGTGGCGAACGGGAGCGGCGGACGATAGTTATCTACACCCATTTAGTCTGCCCCCTGAGTATGCCTCAAAAAATATCGCTGAATATTGGCGTCGCGATGGCTTGCGCTACCCATTCCATGAGGTTGTCACGCCCCAGGCACTCATTGCGACCACCCATAAGGCACCGAAAACGGCGGATACTCCTGACTACGCCTTTGCGCTGAATTACGGATATCACGTTGATGCAGTGAAGTTCGCAGTACTGTTGCGGCAACACAGTATCTCAAGGTTTGGGGTGCGACATGTTGAAGGCCATGTTGCCGGTGTTAGCAGTGATTCTGCTGGGTTTCTCACGAGCTTAGACCTTGAGAGCGGTGATCGTTTATCGGGTGATTTTTTTATCGACTGTTCGGGTCAGAAGGCGCTGCTAATTGGTGATCATTTCAAGGTGCCATTTGAGTCGGCACGTCACGTGCTGCCCAACAACCGTGCTGTGGTGGCTCAGGTGCCTTACAACGAGCCCAACGATGAAATACATTCTTGTACTCAGTCGAGCGCTCAGGACTGTGGCTGGATTTGGGATATTGGTCTTCAGTCTCGTCGTGGTATTGGCTACGTCCATAACGCAGATTTTGTCTCGGAAGCGGACGCTACCCAAACGCTACGGAACTATGCCGAGCAATCAGTGGGGGCAAAAGTTGCAGGCGATTTGGTGTGTCGTACGCTAAATTTCGAACCCGGTTATCGCAGCTCTCCATGGGCCAAAAATTGTGTGGCTGTGGGTTTGTCGGCAGGCTTTATCGAACCCTTAGAAGCATCAGCTCTAGCTATGATCGAACAAGCGGCATCGTTTTTGGTAGAAAACTTTCCTGTAAACCGAGATCTGATGGGGCCCGCCTCCCGCGCGTTTAATCGCAAAATGGAGAGTAATTGGGCCAGCATTCAGGAGTTCCTTAAACTCCACTATGTATTAAGTGATCGGGCTGATACGCCCTATTGGCGGCAGGCTAGAGATGAAGCGAGTATCTCTGAGGCGTTGTCAGACAAACTGGCTTTGTGGCAGGTTCGCGCCCCTTGGCACCCCGACACGCCGCGTATTGATGAGCTATTCCCTGCGGCGAGCTACCAGTACGTGTGGCTAGGTATGAACGGCCACCTCAGTGGCGTGTTAGGGTCGGTCAATAAGGGTGCTGTCAACGACGCCTCAACTAGCTCAGACCTTGATCCTATCTTGTTTAAGGTGCGAGAGCGGGCACTGCAATTGTCACGGGCTATGCCGGGGAACCGACAGCTGCTCAATGCCCTTCAAATGAACAATCCCTCAGCGACGGTAACCGGATGAGCAACTTTCAAATTCTTAATAATGTTGATCACAAAGATCTGCGTATCGTGGAGGCGGTTGGGCCCGAGTTTGGTGATGTCATCCATAGCTGCCCTGCGTACACCTTCGAGTTCAGGGATCTACAGGTGGATTTTCCGATTTTATTGCAAGCAACTGAGCAGGATGGGCTCATACCTGTGGCGGTAATGGGGTTTGAGTCAGGTGAGAATCTGTTTGTAAAAAACGCTCAATGGACCGCGCTAAGCCGGCCAGCTTTTATGCGAAAAGGGCCTTTTCTGATTGGTCAGCACCAATCTCCAGAGGGGGAAGAAGTGCGGTTGTTAAGCGTCGATATGGCGCATCCCCGGGTGTCCCATGGGACTGAAGGAGAGGCTGTTTTTCAGCCCCTAGGCGGTAGGACGCAGTACCTCGAGCAGCAAGCCGACTTGCTGGAGAAAATCCATGAAGGCGCTAGCCATACTCAGCGATTTACACAGTGTCTCGCTGACTTAGATCTGGTGGAGTCGATTACTCTCGACATTAGTTTGCACGATGGCTCGAAAAATCAGTTGCTTGGTTTTTCTGCGATCAATGAAGATGCCGTTAGAGCGTTGTCGGCGGAAAGCCTCGAGCAGCTGTCGCAGCAAGGGTTTCTTATGCCTCTGTTTATGATGCTGGCGTCATTATCGAACATGGGACGGCTGATTCAATTTAAGCAGCAAGCTCGAGATGCCAATCAGTGACAGATCAGACGCCTAAGCATGTTGAAACCGTTGAGGGAATTTCCCCGGATGCGATTCCATCCTGGGTATTTGAGCGGGAAGAACCTTTGGTGTTACGTGGGCTGGTAGCCGATTGGCCGGCTGTTCCCGAAGGTGATGGTGACCTGGAACAGCTTGAGACCTACCTTTCCAAGTTTTGGACAGCAAAGCCTGTCACTGCGTACGTGGCGCCCACTGAAGTGGCGGGTCGCTTTGGCTATAACGGAGCCTTTAACGGTTTTAACTTTCGCAGCGGTAATGCACCCCTGGAAGATATTTTGCGGCGCCTGCGAGAGCAAGCAGATCCGGAAAACAAAGAGCCCTTGTCAATTTACGTTGGATCGACACCTATCGCAGGTTGGCTCCCGGGCTTTGAAAAAGCGAACACCCTAAAAATTCCGGGTG
>Ga0208971_1000459_pt1 | contig 29203 bp, 19 predicted proteins | sample AOAMet1_18_M0_10_2_FD_188229 | JGI IMG/M metagenome (GOLD analysis project Ga0208971, IMG submission 188229) | Ammonia-oxidizing marine microbial communities from Monterey Bay, California, USA - CAN11_18_M0_10 (SPAdes) | ecosystem: Environmental > Aquatic > Marine > Intertidal zone | place...
CTTTCTTAATTGCCACAATTTGTGCGATCACGCAGACAACCGTAACGATCAGCAACTTAAAACCAATGGCACCATTAAAACCATACAGGTCAATAAAAAACTGCGCGAATGGGTTGGTTTCGCGTGCTCCTTCGACACTAAAAAGTAGTCGATGCGTCATGAAAATATCCAAACAATTGATCAGGATAAAGACAGTCGTTTGGTTTTGAAGGGGAAGTTGGCCAGTAAACAAATTTTTCCAACCGTGGTTGGGATGCCCCTCCGCATGTTTGTTGGTGTTTTCCTGCTCGTTTGACGGGAGGTCGATTGGAGTTTCGGGATGGGTTGGTGCTTCGAAAGAATTAACCACCTCTCCATTTGACAGTTCGTCGTAGGCGTCCTGAACTTGCTGAAATGCCCAACTGTCCCCACCCTGATCAGGGTGGTGCTTTTGTGCTTTCTCTCGATACGCTCTGCGAATTTCCTGCGGTGTTGCTTCGTTGCTGACACCTAATATTTTTCGTGCATCCATAATCCAATTGTACTGGGGAAACTAGGAGCGAAAATACGACATGAGGCATTGGTGCTTCAAAATTTTATAAAAACATTGGAAAAGAGGGGTGAATTCGCTGATTAAGTAATTCAATTTCTCCAAATACGCCAGTTCAGCCACCAAAATGAAGTGCCTTCCGGTTCGAATGGACGAGAAAGCGTAATAGCTAATTTTGAGGATGGTTTAAGGTATTTGCGATTATTGGGGGATTGTCTTGTTTGACCAAAGCGAACACCACCGATACATTTCCAAGTGGTATTCGACGGATTCGGTGTATTAATGAATAAACAAAAACGCGGTTTTTCTCTTATTGAATTGTTGGTGGTGATTGCAATTATTGCGATTTTGATCGCGATGTTTTTACCGGCGGTGCAAAATGTACGAGAAGCGGCAAGACGCACTAAGTGCAGTTCTAATTTAATCCAACTCGGTTTGGCTAACCAAAACTTTAATACTTCAAACAGTCATTTTCCCAATGGCTGGAACAGCGAGTCTGGTTGGGGGACGATCAGCTATCTTTTGCCGTTTATCGAACAAGGAAATCTCTATTCGAAGATTGACTTTTCGACTTTTACGGACGCTGACGAAAATCAGGCAATCATCAAAGAACGGATCCCACTTTTGTTTTGTCCCAGTTCCGGCAACAACTCAAGTACATTTCAGCTGGAGGGTCTCGATGGGTTGGTTGACGTCGGGCGAACACATTACGTTGGATGTATCGGTTCATCCGTTAGACAAGAAGACATGGGCGACGGTCAGCTTTGCCCTTCAGCCGATTTACTTGATTCAATCGGCTTCATCGACGGAATGTTCTATGAAAACAGTACGACGCCGTTGCGTGATGTTCGAGATGGGCTTTCCAACACTATTTTGATGGGTGAGCGAAGTGCTAACGTCTTTGATTCACAGTGGCCTGGAATCATTGACGGTTCCGAACATACTGGTTGGCGAGTGGTGGGATGGACAGGAGAGCCACCAAATAATCCGCCTCGTCGTGATCCAATCGTGATTGTTAACGATGACGGCAGTGAAGAAATTCTTGAAATCCATTTTCATGGTTTCGCTCAGTTTAACAGTATGCATGGCGGTGGGATAACAACCTTTGCTTTTGTTGATGGCTCCGTACGATTCATTAGCGATGACATCGATCCCCGTGTTTTTAAAGCGATGGGTACGATTAAAAATGGAGATACAGCTATCGAATAGTTTTATCAATCTAGCAGTTTACTGAATTCGAGAAAAAAACGCGTTTCCACTCTCTTGTGAAAACGCGTTTCTTGTAAATGAACTGGGACCAAAGCAATTCTACATGTTGATCTCAAACCCTTTTCGGTAGGGCCTTGCCAGAAAGGAGTTCGCGAGATCGTCGCCAACGATTTGTTCGTTTTTGTCGTCCCATTTTAAGCTGCGTCCCAAGCGGGCAGAGATGCCTGCCAGATGACACACGTTGAGCATTTGCATATGGGAATGGACATCCGAAATGGGCTCTTTTTGTTCACGATGGCAATAGAGAAAATTCGCCCAATGAGCCCGACGCTCATTTTGTTCCATTGGTAGCCCTTTGTAGGCTTTTTGAATGGCGTCCTCGGGCAGCGGGTTTTCCGCAAGCGCTTTGACCGGAGTACCGTCTAGCTTACCTCGACTGACAAAAATTCGTCCCTTGTCGCCTTCGATTAAAACTCCATTCCGTCCGTCACTTTTGATAATCATTTCTACATCGCCGGGGTATTGGACGGTAAACGAAAAATTAGTAGCGGTATTGTAACGGTCTCGCTGGATGGGAAACCCGTCCTTAAATTCTACGGGGTGTTGCGATTTGCCGGAAATCGATAGTGGCCCCTCTGTTTGGCCATTTGATTTAAGTGCCCAGTTGGCAATGTCGACATGATGTGCGCCCCAATCTGTTAGCTTCCCCCCCGAATACTCGTACCACCAGCGAAATTCGTAATGGCAATTGGTGTTGCCTCGTCGCTTTTTTCCCGACGGATCTGGTCGATTCAAGTATCCGACTTTTGGAGCGGGGCCAAGCCAGCGATCCCAATCAAGGCTCGCGGGAATTGGGGCAGCGGGAATGGCATCACACTGTGGAGCGCCGCCAATACAACATTCTATTCGTCTAATTTTTCCGAGGCGACCATCTGCTACGAGTGCGATTGCTTTAGTAAATAGATTGAATGAACTGCGTTGTTGGGTTCCGACCTGAACAATGCGGCCAGTTTCTTTTTGAACCTTGCGAATCAACTTACCCTCGTCAATGGTCAGGGTGAGCGGTTTTTCGCAGTAAACATCCTTGCCGGCATACATTGCTTCGATGAGAGGTTTTGTGTGCCAGTGGTCTGGGGTCGCAATATGCACGACTTTAATGTCGTCTCGATCTAAGATTTTTTGGTAGTCCAAATAGGTATCTGCCTTGCCCTTACTCAGGGATGCATTGCTCGAGTCACACCGTGTTTGATCCACATCGGCAATCGCTACGACGTCAACCCATTCTTTGGCTGCTCGCATATTTCCGTTACCCATTCCACCAGCACCAATGAGCCCAATAGGAATACGGTCATTCTTTGCCCGGGTAATTGCCGCGAGCGAATTGGTTGGAGTGTAAACACAAGGGAGCGTTAAACTGGCACCCGTCGCGGCGGTCTTTTTAAGGAAATCTCGACGATGATTGATTTGTTTTTGCATGAATACTGATTCTGTGAAAATAACTAGGGTTCTGGACTTCAGACTCACTCAACGAAAAAAGGCAATGGTCGCTCCGACGTTAAGCGGGTTTGTTGCGGCTGTAAAAGAATTTTCGAACTGATTCGACGATTTTAGGTTAACAGGATTTCCGAGAGTGTCCTAATTGTATGGGGAAGGAATATCAGCGTTTTACGAGGGGTTGATCCAGTTGGACCGAGAATTCCCCGAAAATCATTACGATTTGCCTCAAATCTGATAGCGGTTTGAAGCTTTGCGAAATCTTAGTTGAAGAGAAACCTAATCAAGTGTATTATTCCCAAGGTTAACTCAGGTTTTCTTCAGACGTCACATGCACCGATTATTAAAAATCTTACTCGCAATCATGGTCATCAGCTGCCCGCTTCGATGCCAGCTGGGATTGAGTGATTGCTGCGGCGAAGCGATTACATCATCGCCAAGCGAGTGCTGCTGCGACGATTCGGGAATGGAAACCCCCGTCTTTCCCGTGGAGGAAACGGAAGACAAGTGCGGCTGTCTGTGTAGCGGAGCTACAATGCCTGATGCAGCCGATTTGTTTACCCAAGAATCAGTTCAGTTTGAAGTTGAACTGATTTCTTTCTTGTTATCCGACGTCATGTCGGTGCACTCGGATAATGAATCTCGTACACGCTGGTGTGCGTTTGAAATGCCGGTGTGCGCACGGAATATCGGTCGGCAAATGCGCTGCCTTCACGGCTCTTTTATCATTTAGCGGCGGCAATTGCATATTTAAATGCATTGACGTTTTCTCCGGCATTGAATAATGCCGCTAATTTGATTTTCTTTAGAGTGAGTGGCAAACATGTTTTTTCGCCCATTGCCATGGGAATACGGTGTTCGCAATCTATTTCGAAGGCCGCTGCGAACTTTTTTGACATTCGTTGGACTGACCACGGTCGTGCTGCTTGTCCTGGTGGTTGTTGGATTCATTCGCGGGCTTGAAAAATCGTTATCCGTCAGTGGGGATAGTCGAACTGCACTCGTTTTCTCTTTGGGAATGGGTGAAAACTTGGAGTACTCCTCGATACCGATGCGAACAAATGATTTGGTCCCCTCAAGTATTCAAGGGATTCAGGAGCGGTATGGAGCTAAATACGTTTCCCCTGAACTTTATCTTGGAACCCAGGTAGGTATCAAAGAAAGCGGACAAGAAGGCTATCAGGAAACGTTGGGATTGGTTCGCGGTGTCACACCCAAGGCCTGCCTGGTGCGGCAACAGTTCCAACTGGATGAGGGAAGATGGCCTGAGTCTGGAGAAATTATTATCGGCAGGCTTGCCGCCACTAAACTTGGAGCAAGCGCAGACGATATTTCCGTCGGCGACACTCTCCAGCTGGAAAGTCGGGATTGGAAGATCGTTGGCGTATTTTCATGTGGTGGTGCAGCGTTTGAATCAGAAGTCTGGTGTCGATTAGACGAGTTGCAACAAGCGATGAAGCGGCAGGATCTGAGTATTGTCGCGATGACTTTGGAGCAAGATGCGGATTTTTCTGAATTGGATCTGTTCTGCAAGCAGCGATTAGATCTGGAACTTCAAACAATGCCTGAGTCAGAATATTACGCGGGACTACAACGAGACTATGAGCCAATTCGCTGGCTTGCGTGGTTGGTGGTTTTGCTTGTTGCGGGCGCGGGTGTCTTTGCTGGCTTAAATACTATGTACGGTTCCGTGGTCGGAAGAATTTCTGAACTTTCGATGTTGCGGACCATTGGGTTTGTTCGGCGGGCGATCGTCGTAAGCCTAATCCAAGAAGCCGTGTTACTTTCGTTGGCCGCCAGTCTGAGTGCAAGTTTTATTGCGCTACTCTTGGTTAATGGATCTGCTGTTCGTTTTACGATGGGTGCTTTTCAATTGCAGATTGATAGCACCTCGATTTTGATTGGCTGTGGTGTGGGATTACTTCTTGGATTTCTAGGTGCGATCCCACCTGCAATTCGTGCGTTAAGAATGCCTATCGTGGATGGGCTTAAAGCGGTTTAAGGAGAAATGAAAATGAGAATTTATTTTGAACTGACGCTAGTTTCAATTGTCACTGTAATGCTTGCGGGCTGTACCGATTCAACGGATACCGGGCCAGCGGTTAACAAGGTCAAAGTCGACCCTGCTCCGTATCTGTTGGCAACTGAACCAGACGGAGGCCTCGATGTCATTGCGGCAAGAGAGTCAGCAAAAGACGATGACGCAGTTGTCGTTGTCGGCCGAATCGGCGGAGGATTAAATCCGTGGGTTGAATCCCGCGCTGCATTTCAGATTGTCGACCCTTCGATTTTAGCGTGCAGTGATGAGACACCAGATGGCGAAACATGTAGCTGTAAAACACCGTGGGATTATTGTTGTGAGATCGATAAGTTGCCGGATGCAATGGCTTTGGTTCGTTTCGAAGATAAGCAGGGCAAGGTGGTACTGGAAGATGCCAGAAATTTATTTGGAATAATGGAATTGCAGACCGTCGTCGTAAAAGGGATTGCGAAGCGTGACGAGGCTGGCAATCTGACCGTCATTGCGGACGGAATCTTTTTGCGTAATTAAGGTGTGCACAAAAGCTACCGAATGTTTTGATTAAGTTTATTTGGATCTTAAGCAATGGCAGAAGTTGATTTATCACAGTTAGCAGTCGACCGGGCCGCGCCAACGGAGTTGGCCAGTCGCAGGCGGAATTGGATTGGGCGCTATGCGTTTCCCGTAGTCTTAATTGGTGGTTTTGCCGCGTTAGTAATTTGGTGTTCGCAAGAATATTTATTTCCTCCGCAAAAGGTACAGGTAGTCCCTGTTTTTGCGACTCAGGCAGAGGTCCGAACGGAAGGGGCCGAACTCTTTAAAGCGGCTGGCTGGATCGAGCCTCGACCTACCGCAATTCGAGTCGCTGCGCTTGCGACCGGTGTAATCGAAGAACTCCTCGTGGTTGAAGATCAATTGGTCAAGAAAGGCGAACCGGTCGCAGAGCTTATTAAAGCCGATGCGATTTTAAATCATAATGGGGCGGTTGCTAATCGAGAATTGGCAGAGGCAGAGTTGGAACGCAACAAGGCTGCTTGTGCGGCAGCGAAAACACGGTTCGAGCAACCTGTTCATTTGGAGGCTAAATTAGCCTCCGCTGACGCTGATTTGGCCAAAATTAATACATCGCTGATTAACCTTCCGTTTGAAACGCAGCGAGCCGAAGCGGAATTGAAATTTGCTCAGGGTGATTTTGAACGAATGTATAAAGCAGCCGCTTCCGTTTCCGGAAGGGAGATTGATCGTTCAAAGGCTGACTTTGTTACTGCCAAAGCCCATTTGTCTGAATTGCTTGACCGCAAGCAATCGCTGGAAAAAGAGGTGTTTGCTGTTCGTCAAAAAAGGGACGCAATTAATGTCCAACTGCAGTTACTGGCTGATGAAACCAAGGAGAAGGACGAAACCTTAGCTATGGTCGATGCTGCCGAAGCAAAGTTAAAGCAGATGTCTGTGGCCGAGTCCGAGGCGGAGTTGCGGCTCCAGAGAATGACGATCCGCGCCCCAGTGGACGGCCGCGTCTATCGATTGGTCGGTCTTCCCGGTGCCCGAGTTGGTTCCGGGGTAATGACAGCAATGACAGGGCATGACGGTAGTAGCGTGATTACGATGTATCGTCCAGACAGCCTTCAAATTCGCGTCGATGTTCGTTTCGAAGACATTCCGAAAGTAAGTCTTGGTCAGTTAGTGGCGATCTCCAATCCGGCGATGCGGGACGCGATTCGGGGAAGAGTTTTGTTTATCAGTTCCGAAGCCGATATTCAGAAAAATACCCTTCAGGTAAAGGTGGCAATCGATAGTCCTCCTTCGTTCTTTAAACCTGAGATGCTAGTCGACGTGACCTTTTTAGCGCCGAAACAAGGTGTTAACCAAGATGCGTCGAAACAGGAACTGACGTTGTTAGTTTTGGAAAACTTAATTTTAAATGAGGGCGGAACATCTTTTGTTTGGGTGGCTAATCAAACAACGGGCGTTGCTGAAAAAACTGAAATTGAGTTGGGACAGCGCGGCAACGATGGAATGGTCGAAATTGTAAGCGGCCTCGATATTGGTAGTCGTTTAATCAGTGGCGGTGGGGATGGGCTGGTTGACGGTCAGCGAATCAAAGTTACCGGTGAGTCGGCGGCGAACTAAGTTTTACGAGACGTAAGCTGGATTTGGTTTAGGTTGTTTGATTTAGAACTATTTTTTTACAATTAGGTTGAAACGATGGCACTCGTTGAAATTAAAAACGTAACAAAGCACTATCACAAAGGTGGAGAGACCATCAAACCACTCGATGGAGTGTCTTTAGATATCCAAAAGGGCGAGTTTGTTTCTCTTATGGGGTCAAGTGGAACGGGTAAGTCTACACTTCTAAATGTGATCGCAAGTATTGATCGCCCAGACGAAGGATCAGTCAAAATTGATGGCGTAGAAATTGCGCATTTGTCGCGGACGCGATTAGCCAATTGGCGTGCTGCAAACATTGGTTATATTTTCCAAACGCACAACCTGATACCGGTGCTTACTGCGTATGAGAATATTGAGATGCCACTCTTATTACTTCCAATGAGTCGGGCGGAACGCAGGAAACGCATTGAAATCGCTCTTGCCGCGGTTGATTTGTTAGATCGCGCCGATCATTATCCTCGGCAAATGTCAGGTGGGCAAGAACAACGGGCGGGAATTGCCCGGGCAATTGTTGCCAACCCCAAGGTAGTTGTTGCCGACGAACCGACGGGCGATCTCGATCCGGTCACTTCTGATCAAATCCTTGGTTTGCTTAAGCGTCTTAATAAAGAACTCGATACCACCTTGTTGATGGTCACTCATGATGCTGAGGCGGCCGTGATTGCTGACCGGCAATTTAAATTGGTAAATGGGAAATTAGTTGAGGAAGGAGTGGTAGCCTGATGATCAAACTCATTCCTTATATCTTCAAAACACTTTGGCGGCATCGCTCAAGAACAATTCTGACGGTCAGTGGCTCAGCTGTAGCCCTATTTGTATTTTGCTTTGTGGGCAGCGTGCAGGAAGGTATGAACGATCTGCAGAATCGGCAAGCGGGCAAGCGATCGTTGATTACCTTTCAGGCGAATAAATTCTGTCCAGCCACCAGCCACCTTCCCCAGGATTATGAATCTGAAATTGGCAAAATAGATGGTGTGCGAGAGGTGATTCCCGTACAGGTTTTTACCAATAATTGTCGAGCAAGCCTTGATGTTGTTGTGTTCTACGGTGTACCTCCAGAAAAACTTCGGGTCGCCCGGCCAGATTTTGCAATCCGAGATGGTTCCTGGGAGGAATTCCAAAGGAACCAGGACTCCGCGGTCATGGGAGCGGCGGTAGCCAATCGTCGCGGCGTTTCGGTTGGCGATAAGTTTTCGATCGGCTCGCTCAGCGTTGTCATCGCCGGGATCTATCATGCAGATGATCCCGCTGAGGAAAATTATATTTATTCCCATCTTGATTTTCTTCAGCGGAGTAAGGGGATGAACCTTGTGGGGACGGTCACCCAACTCGAGGTCTTGTTAGAGGAGAGCGCCGACGCTGATGGAATTTGCCGGGCAATTGATGAGCGTTATTTGACAGGTCCCATTGAGACCGACACCCGCCCCAAAGGAGTGTTTCAGGCAACGAGTCTGGGGGATTTAACACAATTAATCGGTATGGCCCATTACCTTGGTCTGGCCTGTGTTGGACTTGTCGTCGCGTTGGTCGCGACAACCACAGTGATGTCGGTTCAAGATCGTATTAAGGAGCACTCGGTACTGCAAACACTCGGCTATTCGGGACTGAAGGTTTTTCAGTTAGTGCTCGCGGAGAGCGTAGCTTTATCGATGATGGGAGGCGCTTTAGGCGTAATCGTAGCGATGTTTGTTTTAAGGATTAGTAGCTTGTCTGTGGGTGCTGAAGCTGTCACGATAGCATTCACACCTTCAATTAACCTGGCAACGACTGGATTAGTTGTCGCATTGCTTACCGGTATTTTAGCTGGCATATTTCCCGCGATTCAGGCTGCCCGTGCTGAAATTGTTGAAGGTTTACGTCAGGTTTAGTTTGACGTCCATAAAGGGTAACCTGTTAGTTTGTGGTGGTGTAAGCAACCGGTAGTGCGAAATTCCTAGACCATCAAAAATGACAATTGCGTCTCGCATGCATTTTTGATTGTTGATTATTTCTAATTGAAGAAAAGAAACATGACTGGATTTATATTTGTCTTGGCAGATGCAGGGGCTTCAACTGGGACGAGCGATTCTGAAATGAGCCAATGGGCGTGGCTTTCTATTGCAGCCTTCTTGGTGATTCTGAACGGTTTTTTTGTGGCTGCGGAATTTGCTTTGGTAAAAGTTCGCTTAAGCCAAATTGAAAAGATGATGGCTGAAAATTTGCCATTTGCAAAATCGGCCCATTGGCTTGCTATACGCATGGACCATTCGCTTTCAGCGTGTCAACTTGGCATCACAATGGCATCCTTGGCACTGGGCTATGTCGGTGAGCCGGCATTTGCACGCCTACTCGAGCCTATTTTTAACATGGTTGGAGTTGAGTCTAAAAGCACGCTGCACATCTGTAGTTTTGTGGCCTCCTTTTCTGTGATCACGTCGTTGCATCTGGTCATTGGTGAACAGGCTCCCAAAATCTTCGCGATTCGACGCCCCCAAAGTATGGTGCGTTGGTGTGCACCGCTGATGGTGTTTTTCTTTTATCTTTTGTTTCCTTTCATGTATGTATTGAATTGGGCGACAGAAGTCTTCTTAAAAATGGTCGGCTTAACCGGTGGTGGCAGCCACGGCAATGTTCATACAGAAGATGAAATTAAAGCAGTGCTTCGGGAATCCTATTTTCACCAACAGTTGACTGACTCTGAGCACTCTCTCCTAAATCGCGTATTTGAGTTTGACGACCTTTTGTGCCGCGAAGTCATGTTGCCGCGTACGGATGTTCAAATTCTTGATATCAATTTGCCCATGAATGAATTACTCGAGATCATCCAAAAGACTCGGCATACTCGTTATCCAGTTTGCGATGGATCCCTCGATTCATTGTTAGGCGTGCTCCACGTCAAAGATCTTGTCGGCGTGGATGCGCTTCAATCAGAGTTCGATCTGCGGACGATTCTACGCGAAGTAAAAAAAGTACCGGACGGTATGCCGATCACATTGGCATTGAACTTAATTCAAAAATCCCGTCAATTGATGACTTTTGTCGTAGATGAACATGGCCTTATCGTTGGTGTTTGTACGCTAGAAAATATACTCGAAAAGATTGTTGGAGCGGTTGACGATGAATTTGATTCCGCCGAGACGCCACCGATTCAAAAGGTGGGAGAGTGCGAGTATTTAGTCCAAGGAAGTGCGTTGATCCGGGAAGTCGAAAGGGAACTGGACATCTCAATGAAGATTGAGGGTGTTGATACCATGTCCGGGGCAGTAATGGAGCGTGGTGAAAAAGTCCCGGAAGTTGGTGATAAGGTAGAGTTCGACGGGGCAGTCGCCGAGGTGATCGAAGTAGGTCATGATCATGCTGAACAAATTCGAATTACCCTATTGAACGATTCAAACAGCTAAATTGAATTGCAAAACTGTCAACGCGGTGTAGAGCGTCGACTAAACGGAGCCCTGAAAATTCGAATACTAATTGTAACTCCCGCTAAACAAGGCTCGCTGTTAGGTAACAGCGTCACTGCGGGTAGGTGGCGAAAGTTATTGCTGAAGTTAGGGCACGACGTCACCGTCGCAAATCGGTGTCTCAGCGGGTCGTTTGATCTGTTGATTGCATTGCATGCTCGTAAAAGTCACGAAGCAGTGGTTCAGTTTAATACACGAAATAGTAGAAAGCCCGTTATTGTAGCAATGACAGGTACGGATTTGCATTGCGACCTGGGCCGATCGAAAAAGGTTGAAGAATCGTTGGATCGTGCCGACCGCATTTTGCTGCTTGAGCCGAAAGCCGGTGTAAAACTTGCTAAGAAGTACCAAAAGAAAATACGTGTGATTTATCAATCAGCGTCTTTGGTAAGACCTCGGCCCAAACGCCTGACTCGTTGGTTTGAGGTGACGGTTATCGGACACCTTCGCCCTGTCAAAGATCCCTTTCGAACAGCTCATGCAGCCTTGGGCTTGCCTGCTGATTCCCGAATTCGCGTTGTCCAAATCGGTCGAACGCTTGATCGTTCGATGGAATTAACGGCTAGATCACTCACTGAGAAATTTTCACGCTATAAATTCTTAGGGGCTTTGTCTCATTTGGAAACGCAGCGGCGCCTTGCGAGATCACGCGTCACGGTTCTAAGTTCCAAATCGGAAGGTGGCCCGGCTGTATTGTCTGAAGCAATTGTTAATTCAGTTCCGATCCTCGCGTCTCGAATTCACGCCACCGAAGGGATTCTCGGGGAAGCGTATCCGGGGATGTTTCGAGTGGGCGATACTCGGCATCTTACAGAGCTTTTATATCAGGCCGAGAAGGACTCATTGTTCCGGCGGCAGTTGCTTGAAAGCACACGGGAGATGAAACAGAAGCTCCAACCCAGTTTTGAAGTCAATGCTTGGAGAGCGCTAGTTGACGAATTTGATATTTAAAAAACGCATTGGATAAAAAACAGCGACGCAAGGCTATTCTAAATCGGGGAGGGGACTTTCCCCGTCAAACGGTTCCGATACTCCCTTAATTGCAGCCAACGCATTTGCCGCCGCCCGTTGTTCGGCTTCCTTTTTGTTTTTGCCCCAGGCAGGCCCGAACGCTTTCTTATCAACTTGAGCTGAAACCTGAAACCATTTGTCGTGATCCGGCCCTTGGTTTCCGAGCAATTGGTATTGAGGCGGGAGACCGAAGCGTTTTTGGGAATACTGTTGAAGTTCCGACTTGTAATTGACATCCAAGCCGCCCGCGATTGCGGCAGTGACTTGTTTCTTGATGAAAGGCGTAAGAAACTTCTTAACGCTGTCGATACCGGAATCGAGGTAAATGGCAGCAACAATGGATTCGAAAGCGTTGGCGAGCAGAGATTTAGGGACCTTCCCTTTGATACCAATTCCTTTACCAACTACCAGAAACTCTTCAATATTAAGATGTTCGCCAATCTCAGCACACGATTGTCGACTCACTACGTTTGACTTCACTTTGGTCAAATCCCCTTCGAGCCAATCCGGAAAATGCTTGAACAGATATTCGCAGACCGTAAAGCCAAGAATCGAATCGCCGAGAAACTCGAGTCGTTCGTAACTGCAGAGTCTAGTATTAGCGACTGAAGCATGGGTGATTGCTTCAAAAAGGTAACCTTTTTGAACGAACTCATAACCAAGGTTTTGTTCGCAACGTTTGACTGCGGCGAGATCGTCAGGGCTAAGCTTTAATTCTCGAGATTCAGTCATCGATATCGTTAATGGGGATAAGTCAAAAGTTGAGAGGAGCGGTTTCCATATGGTATGTTCTGCGAGTGCAATGTCCGCGAAAAATCCAAGACTTCCAACAAATAAAACCAATTAAGTGCGCTTATTGGTTGTTTGGTAAAGTCAATTGTTATTAATCTTCGGTCAGTTGAAAGACACTTAGTCCGGTTATCAATCTTGCAGGTGAGCCTTATCCGATTTCATATTGTCGGCCACCAAAAATGCAAGCTCCATGGCCTGATCATAATTTAGCCGCGGATCAACTTGGCTCTTATAGGCACGCTCGAGGTCAGGTTCTGCCAACTTGCCAGATCCACCAATGCATTCAGTCACATTGTCGCCGGTCAATTCCAGATGGACACCACCGAGAATGGATCCATGTTTTTGATGGATTTGGAATGCCGCTTCCAATTCACTTGCAATTTTATCAAAGCTACGGGTTTTGATGCCCGAATTGGTTGAGAACGTATTCCCGTGCATGGGATCTGAACAGAAAAGTACTTTTTGGTTGGCGGTTTGAACGGCGTCGATGATTGGTGGCAAACAAGCGTCCACATTGTCGGCGCCAAACCGGTGAATGAGGGTGATTCGCCCAGGTTCGTTGTCGGGGTTTAACGCTTCAATCAGTTTCGTTAATTCGCTGGGTTCAAATTTAGGTCCAACTTTAATACCGATTGGATTAGAGATTCCTTTCATGTATTCGACGTGAGCACCGTCAATGTCTCGTGTTCGGTAGCCAATCCAAGGAAAGTGAGTGCTCATGTTATACCAGCCGTCGCGTCGGGGTACCCGGCGAGTCTGTGCTTGTTCGTAACTCAAATGGAGTGCTTCATGAGAAGTGAAAAAGTCAATGATCTTGCTTTGGGAAATTGAGGTGCCGAGTACGGCTTCCATGAAATTTAGCGAGTTGGTAATGGACTCAATCATCTCGTGGTATTTTCGTGCCCGCGGTGAATCCGTGGCGAACTCAAGATCCCAATTTTCAGGATGGTGCATGTCGGCGAAACCACCGACGCTCAGACCTCGAATGAAATTCAAGGTTAAAGCTGCCCGCTCGTATCCGCGGAGTAGGAGCTCCGGGTCAGCGACTCGATCGACTTCAGAAAAGCCTGACCGGTTAATAATATCTCCACGATAGACCGGAAGCGTTACACCATCCCGGGTTTCCGTATCGTTCGAACGAGGCTTGGCGTATTGACCAGCGATTCGTCCGACTCGAATAACTTTATTCATCGAACCAAAGATCAACACGAAGCTCATTTGCATAATGACCTTTAAATTGCGAACAATTGAGTCTGTTTCGCAATCGTCGAGACTCTCCGAGCAATCTCCGCCTTGAAGCAGAAAGGCTCTTCCTTCGGCAGCCTCTGCAAGTTGATGCTTTAGGCTTTCGATTTCCCAACTGGTGACAAGTGGGGGTAATTTCGCGAGTCGGTGCAACGTGTCATCCAGATGCTCAAGATCAGGGTAGACAGGCTGTTGCGTTATGATCTTGTTTCGCCATGAACTTGGCGACCAGTGGTTGGTCATGGAAATTTTGAGGGGTGCGGGTTGGTTGGGTGACTTCTAATTGTTTTTGATAATGTCGAACTCGTGTGCGGAGTCCGTCTTCTCGATATTCGGCGTAACGCTGAGCTACCAGTGATTGAAACTTTGGCTTCTCACAGTTTTGTCGTGAACTTGTTGGCAATTCATGACATAACAATGGTTTTCATATCCTGAAATGGATACACGAACACTTTTGTCAGGCGTCATCCTATCGTGTGAATTTATTGATTTCACCGTCAGAATAGGTTTTGTCCGTGGAATTTGACACGAAACATGAATTCTGTTCCATAGTTAGGGCGTATAATGTCGGTGAGTTGTTCATGAGATGTCTAATTAAGGTTACAATCGAGTCGTTAAGCCGGAATCAATTTTTTTTCCTGTTATCGTTTCGAAGGATGACCTCTGATGAACTTCTGCCAGTTATTGAATCGACAAAATACTCCGATGTTGAGTTCGATGATTGCTTTGGCGATTTTGACTTGCTCGCCAAATACCGCTTCAGCGTATCAAGCTGAGACCAAGACGCCCAAAGCCGATACTTCTGACACAGCCAGTGTGGATGAAGATGTCGAAACGTCATTGAAGGAAGTTCTAGAAGGGCATTCGGCTCACGGCGATGCTTTTAACGAAGGGCCACGGCAGAGTGCCTACCTGATGGGTGGCACTGGAAATATTCATTTCCCAGTCACGACCGATTCCAAAGAAGCCCAGGCATTTATCGAGCAGGGCGTCGGGCAGCTTCACGGTTTTTGGTATCTCGAAGCAGAACGATCCTTTCGACAGGCCGCCGCATTGGACGAAGACTGCGCGATGGCTTATTGGGGAGCGGCGATGGCAGCCTATTCCAAACGATCCCGTTCACAGGGGTTCATTAAAGAGGCGGTCGCGCGGATTGAATCCGTTTCTGACCGAGAGAAGCTCTATATCCAGTCCCTTGAAAAATATTTTTCTGACAAAGAAAAGGATAAGAAGAAGCGGGCGCAAAATTATTTAAAAGATCTTGAGTCCATTGTGATTAAGTATCCCGATGACTTGGAAGCGAAAGCATTTGTTGCCCATCGAATTTGGCACAACGCCCGCGAAGGGACTCCGATCAGTAGTTACGTGTCATTGAACTCACTCATTGAAGACATTTTGGTGGTGGAGCCGCTGCACCCCGCGCATCATTACATGATTCATCTTTGGGATTACCGGCATCCTGAGAATGCCGTCCAGGCTGCGGCAAGATGTGGGGTCGCAGGCCCAAGCATCGCTCATATGTGGCATATGCCGGGGCATATTTATTCAAGGCTGAAACGCTACGAAGATGCTGTCTATCAGCAGGAAGCCTCCGCCAGAGTTGACCATGCTCACATGATGCGGGATCGGGTGATGCCTGATGAGATCAATAATTTCGCCCACAACAACGAGTGGTTAATTCGCAATTTGTCTTTCGTGGGACGGGCGCGGGACGCGATGGATTTGGCGGTGAATATGACACAGTTGCCACGTCATCCAAAGTACAACACACTCTCCAAAAATGGTGGGAGTGCGAGCTATGGAAGACGGCGTTTACTTCAGATTTTGCGGGAATATCAGCTATTCGATGAAGCGGTCGAGCTCTGTCAATCGAGCGTTTTGTCGGTTCCATCGAATGCTTCAGAGCAGCTCAAAACATTGCGTCTATTGGGTTGTTCCGCCGCGATGGCTGACAGACCGGATTTGTTGGCTCAGGCGAAACGAGAATTGGGCGAGTTCGTCAAAGTAGCGGAAAACGAAAAGGCTGATCTAGAAAAACAGATTGGCAAATTAAATGCCTCTCTGGATCGGGGCGCCGACGCGCCACCGAGACCCAAGGATAAAAAGTTTGATGAGAAGAAGGCAAAGCTGCATTTGAAACAAGCCAAGGACAAGGCCTCAAAAAATAAGCAGAAGCTTGACCGTTTGAAAAAGTCACAGTTGGCGATCGAAGGCTACGAATTAGTCGCCAACGAAGAGTATGCTGACGGATTGAAAAAGCTGGAGTCTGCAACCGGAGAAGACGTCAGCTGGCTTGGAGAACTTCAGTTTCTTGCGGGCGAGTCGGAAAAAGGGCTTGAGAAGATAGCTGAACAAGTAAAACGCCGCCCGTCGGAGGTCATCCCGCTGGCTCGGCTTGTGTACCTTCAATTTCAGAATGGCGATAACGAACTCGCTCAGGAGTCTCTGGAAAAACTCAGAAACACGTCCGGTTCGATGGACCTCGACCTTCCGTTGTTCAACCGCTTGGCACCTGTTTCGATGGAACTCGGAATTGGCAAGCGATGGACAAAAGAAATTGGACCGCCAGCCGACATTGGATTTCGGCCACCTCTGGAATCGCTTGGCCCTTTCCGTTGGTCGCCCTCCCCTGCACCGGAGTGGAGTCTAACCGATTCCGATAATCAAACGATCAGTTCTGATGATTTTGTGGGTCAGCCTTACATCGCGATATTCTATCTCGGACATGGATGTCTTCATTGTGCAGAGCAACTGCAGGCGTTTGGTCCGAGGGTTGCTGAGTTTGAAAAGAGTGGCATCAAAATGATCGCCATCAGCACCGATGATCAAAATGGTTTGCAAAAGTCAATCGAGGATGCGGGAACCGGTTCGCCTATTCGCTTGGCGTCCGATGCCAACCATGAGATTTTTCGGAAATTTCGTGCTTTTGACGATTTTGAAAAGCAACCGCTGCACGGGACTTTTTTAATCGACGGCATGGGAAAGGTCCGCTGGCAAGATATTAGCTACCAGCCATTTATGGATCATCAGTTCTTGTTTGACGAAGCGGAACGTCTGTTAGGCGGCGACAAGGCGAAAGCTGAACAGGCAGGTAACGGAACCACAGAAAAACAGGTTTCCCAAAGATAGTTTTGTTTGTCTATCGTTGTTACTTAAAAGCCGAACGCAACCAGCACAAAATTTCAGATGACAGTCTCTGGCTTTAAAAAGCCATTGGATTTGTTGGGGGAAACTGCTGGAATCTTGCGATGCAATAATCGGTTGGTTCCTCAACCTAATCAAAAAATTACAGGATTGTTGCCAATCAACGCCATATCTGTGCGAATAAAGTCTGTGGACCCGAATGTTCTAAGTCAGTGGCAGGTTATTCTAACGCCTCGATAGCAGACGAGTCTCAGCCGATGTGGAACACGCACGATAGTTAAGGTGTTTGAAAATGATGAACAATTCCCAACAGTTTAGTGGTTCTTCGAAAGCAAACTATTTTGTAGGTGACGCTGGAAAAACTCGAGTCGAGCACGGCGAGTTGTTGGAAAGCCACAGTTTGTCGCTGGGATATGTATTGTGGTTGTTTGGCTTCTTGGGAACTCACCGGTTTTATTTTGGGCGACCCATTTCTGGTGTGATTTGGCTTTTGACCTTTGGTTTGTTTGGAATTGGCTGGTTAGTAGACATTTGTCTCATTCCAGAAATGAAACAGACCGCGGAAAGGGAATTTCAAAGTGGCCCACTTGATTTCAATCTTGCCTGGATCTTTTTCATTCTCCTAGGTGTGTTTGGAGTGCATCGGTTTTATCAAGGAAAACTGTTTACGGGCTTGGCCTTTTTCTTTACTGCTGGATTCTTTGGTTTTGGTTTGATTTATGACTTACTGACGCTCAACAATCAATTATCGGAGCTGAATCAACGTTGGCTAAGGAAATCACAGAAGGCTGCCGTCATTCATTAAATTTGATAATTGGCGAGAGTCGTCTAAATTTGGCAACCACGATTTCAGTCGAGGCCAGAAAATCATCAAATTGGTGACTGGCTAAATCCACTCGAAGGGTTGTTTAGGGAATCCCCAGTGCTGTGCAAGCGCATCGGCTGCATCTTCGCGGTCGGTAATTTCACCCCAGCCGCCATTGTGTAGATGGGCATGGGCAAACTCATGGGCGATGATATAGCACGAGAATTCATGAGAGCATTGCTCCAGTCGCGGCTTGAGAACGATGCAACGACTCGTGCCGCTGGGGCCAAGCAAGGGCATGACCACCGTTCGGCCTTTTCCAGGTTCACAGTCGTCTAGAGAAATTCGAAAATAAGTATCGGCCAAGAAGTTTGATTTTACATCTTCGGGAAGCGAGTTGAAAACGAACTCGATTTGGCTGGCAATTTTTGGAAATTCGGTGAAAGCAGTAAGGTACGCGTCTTTGATTTTTTAGCTCTCTATTAATGGATTAAGGTCGACCGAATTAATTCAGCGTGGTTTCCATGTGATCACCCAAGAAAAATTTCGTTCAGTGAGTCATCACATAAGTGACAATGTTAATTCCGAGAGGATAGGACACTCGTTCCGAGTAGGTCTTAAAATACTCTTTGTTCTCCCCTTCCCTCTCCCAACCATCACCAATGTCATTGTTGTGGCAAAGCAGTGCCATCAGGCGGTCGTTTTGATCGAAAAATCCCCAAAAATGAGGGGCTTCATCCCCCTGGGGGTCACCGTGCCAGTACTCGAAAGTGCTGCCCTGATTCCAGGCGAAGATGCTTGGAACCTGCGGGACTCCCTGAATGTCGTACACGATATTAAAAATTTCATGATCACGCGATAGCTCCCGTGGTTCGAGTTTAGGAAAGACACGTTTCATTTCGCGATAGACATGTTTCCAACTTTCCGGTGCCCAGAAGTCATCCGCCATCATGAAACCACCTTTCAAAAGATATTTTCGAAGGGAAGCCACCTCGGTTTCGCTGAGACTCATTCGATTTATATTTGAGAAGTAAACGAACGGATGGTCGAACAAGGTTGGATCGGTGAGCCGAATTACTTTTCCATTGGGATCGACCTTCATGGATGTCAATTCATGAAGCCGCACTGAGAAGTTCCAATCACAATCAGGATAGTCGTTGCTCCACTGCCCTCCCCTTCTTGATCTACCGGTGGAATCATATTGTATTCTTACGAATGTAAAGACGTCTTCTTCGAACTGGCTATCAATTTCCCAAGTCGGATAGGAGGCGCGGTCTGACGTCGATCGCCGACCTCGTTGCTGTCGCGAAAAGTCCTGAAGACTCGCGAATCCGGCCGGGTTGGCGGAGCCTAAGTTTAAATCGCCTGGTTCACCTTTTTCGTTCACCGCAGCCACAGCCGCGTGTTGTGAATTGGCTGAATCGAACTTGGAGACATCGGAACGGATGATGGCGAATTGGGCAAATACTGCAAATGCAATCAATGCCGAACACCCTGTCCAAACTTGAGATCGAGTCGGTTTACAAATGCCGTTGATAGATTTCACAGTTTCTCGTTGTTAAAAGTTCGGTCGATTGGGGGGGAATTACCTTTGGGATTTTGGCCGTTTGGAGAACCGTAGGCTCGCCTTTGAATCCCCGAGTTTTATGATTATCCGTCTCTTACGCAAGGGTTGGTGAGAGTTCTTATGTGCTTAGTAGTCTGCTCCACCAGCAATGAAACACCTATCGTTTGGTAATAGTTTCGTCGAGATTCATGATGATTCGCGAAACCATCGCGAGTGCAGCCTGTTCTGCCGTAGCGTCTTTCCCACCAATCACGACCGGATCAATCTCACCATCTTGCAGGCGTTTTAACTGCGACCGGTAAAATTGATGCAACTCAGTTTGTTCCAATTGGGTAGGAGGTCTGGTTAGGAATCTTTGGAAAATGAAAGTGATGGCTGTGTCTGTTGTTGGAAACTTTCTTTCCATCACGGTCTTGGCCAAACTCTGGTTCAGTTCAATAAACATTGGATCGTTGAGAACCGTCAGCGCTTGTAATGGCGTATTACTGCGATTTCGGGTTGCGATACAGGACTCACCTGATGGCGCATCAAAAACGGTGAAGGCAGCAAAGGCTGCGGTTCTTTTCTTAAATGTATAAATGGAACGGCGGTAGCGATCTTCCCCTTGCGATGGATTCCATTTCCCAGAGCCCCACGCGAGTTCCGTGACGCCTTGCGGTTGCGGAGGTTTAACGCCCGGGCCATACATTTTGGATGACAGTACCCCGGTGGCTAAAAGAGCTATGTCCCTGACCATTTCTCCAGAGACGCGGAAGGAAGGGCCACGCGAGAGTAAGCGATTTTCCGGGTCTGCCTTTTCCTTTTCAGGGGCGAATTGGGAAGATTGCTGATAGGTATTACTCATGACGATCAACCTGATCAGTTTTTTCGTGGACCAGTTCATTTCGTTTTTAAAATGAATCGCTAACCAGACGAGTAATTTTGGGTGTGATGGCATTTCAGACTGCAGGCCAAAGTCGGCGTTGGTTTTCATCAAGCCGATTCCGAAAATTTCATACCAGATTCGGTTGACCGCGACTCTCGAAACCAATGGGTTCGCGTCGCTGACCAGCCAATGAGCCAGCTCAAGGCGATTAGTCGGATTTAGTTGCTCACTTGCAGGTTCCTCGAATATTGAAAATATCCCTGGCGAAACTTCCTCGCGCGGGGAAAGATACTCTCCCCGATGATGGCGGAAGGTAGGCCGTTGGTTATCTGCCTCTCGTTCGCGAAAAATAAGTGTTTCGACTCGAGCAGGCTTCGTGTTTTTTCGCTGGTTAAGATTTTGAGTTTCCAGCTGAAAATCCTTGATCGATTGGGCAAATGCAAGTTGAACCCTCTCTGATTCGTCTTGGGATAATTCGCCAAAGAACTCGGGAAATTTTTGGGATGGGAACGATTTGGATTTTGCTAAAACAACCTCCAGGTCCTCATCAAGTCGATTAGCAACCGGGTTTTCTTGGCCTGTAAAGGAAAATCGAAAACGACCGAGGCTCGCGGTGTAATGTCTTTCAAACAAAAGTCGGACGGTCAATTTGCCCTTTCGATCAAGGGGCTTGGCGGGGTTAATCACCAATTTCAATCGCATCGCTTTATTTTTCCCGGGTCCCCAGCCGGTTGACCCATCTCCGTCAAATACGTTAACAGCAGTGGTCTTAGGTTTTTTGTCTTCTGGTTTCGAAAAATCGTGAGAAGCATTGTTGAACTCAACTGGCTCGCCATCCAGCGTCGCCGAGATTTCACTCACGAAAAAATCTCCCTTGCGACCTTCGTAATAAGTCCGCCCGGGACCCATTCCTGGAAGTCGCTCGTCGGGTATCGCTTCGAGGCGAATTCCCGTGATGGGCGTTCCGTCGAGTTGAAACGAAATAAAGAACTCGTCGCGTTTGGTCGTATCACCCGTTGAAAAAACGGATCCGTCTTCAAGGGTCTTCAGATAAGGAAGGTTCGACGACAGTTCGGTAGGTGTCGTGACCTTCCAATCAACAGCGCTGGTTTGTGATGATTTCAGCCAGTTTTGCCATTCTGTTTCAAATTTTTGGGGAAGCGAATTGCGCCGAACCTCAAGTTTTTTCAACAGCTCGGTTTCCAAGAGTCTTGTTTCTGAGACGACGTCGCCGTTATCATTTTTCTCTGGTGGAATTCTGAAGTCGGGTTCATTTGCGTTGTTCATTAATGCCAAAAAACGATAGTAATCGGTATGCGAAATGGGATCGTATTTATGGGTGTGGCACTGCGCGCATCCTACGGTAAGGCCGAGCCAAACCGTACCAGTGGTTGCGACTCGATCTATCATTGCAAGATGTCGATATTCAAGCGGGTCAATTCCGCCTTCTTCATTTAACATGGTGTTACGGTGAAAACCGGTAGCAACCAGTTGGTCGGGTTTCGGGTTGGGAAGCATATCGCCGGCAATCTGATCGACGGTGAACTTATCGAATGGCATATCCTCGTTAAAGGCCTTAATTACCCAATCTCGATAAGGCCAAATAGATCTGGGCCGGTCTTTTTCGTAGCCATTGGTGTCGGAGTATCGAGCCAGGTCAAGCCAAGGTTGAGCCCACTTTTCACCAAATCGAGGTGATTCGAGCAACTGTTCTACGACTTTTTGATAAGCCTCGGGATCTTTTGAGTTAACGAATTGGTTCGCTTGCTCAATTGTGGGAGGCAAGCCAATTAAATCGAGATAGATGCGACGAATTAATGCGTAACGTCCTGCTGCCGGGCTGGGGGCGAGTTGCGCCTCCCTGAGTTTGTCTAAGACAAATTTATCGATTGGGTTGGCGACAAAATTCGAATCTAGTTCAGGAGCGGCTGTCGGCGAAGGCGCTACAAATGCCCAGTGGCGGTCATAGTTGGCTCCAGTCGCAATCCACTTATTAAGAATTTCGACTTGGGCTGGGCTTAATTGCTTTCCAAATTCGGGTGGAGGCATTACGTGTTCAGGGTCGTTCGACGTAACTCTGTCGATCATGCCACTGCCCGATGGGTCGCCGGGCACGATGGCCGAGGATTCAATTGCGTTTTCTCGTTGATCAAACCGCAAGTCTGCCTCTCGATGCGAAGCATCTGGGCCATGGCAAGCGAAACAATGGGTTGCAAGGATTGGCCGGACATCTCGATTGAAGTCTTGTGAGTTTGCTGAACAAACTGCAAGGCTGAAAGAGATACTGAAGATAAATATTTGTGTTGTTGCTGGAATGCATCGCGCTGCTGGCAAAGTGCAATGGAACATAACTTGGGCGAAGCTTTCACAAAAAATAAAAATAGGCGAAGCGGAAATCAATTTTAATAAGCTTGGTAGTTACTCAGCAGCTTTCAGTTTATTTCGCTTCTTAAGCTAGACGCTTAAGCGTCGGGGTTCACAGATTGAATTTCAGTAGCCAAATTATAGCCTGTTTTCTATAGGGTTTCATCGGCAATTCTCGGTTCTAGCCTCGAAGAACGATTCGCTTGAGTCGATCATAATTGGAAAACGACTGATCGAAATTGTTGGCGATTGGGAAATATCTTGGCTTCGAGAATAGGCTAGCGAACCCCTTGGATCTTCCCGGGTTTTGAAATCTCGCTGCCCTATACACCGAACAAGTTGGCGACGTAAAAAGTAACTTGAACGTTAGCAACGCCTGAATTGATTTATTGCCAAAAGTTTGTTGGGGGAGCGTTGCGACTGCTGAGACAGAAATCGAGTCAATGTTCAATGACCCGATTCTCGTTTATTATGCATGTCAGTTGAGGTAAAAGGTTTTGATAAGGGAATCAGGATGACAAAGGGCGAGACACCAGAGCTTTGGTACAAAGACGGACTTAAATTCAGTTGCTCAGGCTGTGGTGATTGTTGTACCGGAGCCCCTGGATTTGTTTGGATCGACCAATCGGAGAGCCAAGCGATGGCCGACGCGGTAGGACTCGCTCAAGAAGAATTCGAAGACCAGTACACCCGAAAAATTGGGGCTCGTCGAAGTCTAAAAGAGTTTAGCAACGGTGATTGCGTCTTTTTTGATAACCAAACGAGGAAATGCGAAGTTTACGACGCTCGTCCGCGCCAATGTAAAACTTGGCCCTTTTGGGATAGTAATTTGCGAACGCCTGAAGATTGGGAACGTACATGTGAGGAATGCCCGGGAAGTGGAACTGGGAAACTCCATCAGCTAAATGAAATTGAAGCACGGCGAAAATCAGTAAAGATCTAGTGTGCCAACTATTTTTGGGATCTTCGGAGCCAATATCTGGTTTGTTTCTGGGCGGTTTGGCGAGTTTCTCTAAACGGGCAATTCAGGCATTTGATTGACTTTAGTGCTTGCAGGTCATACACTTACGGGGCAGGCGATTATTGAATCGGCGGTTATAGTGATGTCGAAATTTCAGGTGGCCCATCGGCATTTCGTCGGCTGCACAAACACTGACCGACACCAAAACTAGCTTCGTTGATCAGGTGAATTAGCGTTCAAATTTAATTAACAACGTCGGATGTGATGAATGACGAAAAAGGAAATCGTTCGCAGAATTTCGGAAGAATTGGGTCTGAAGCAGACGGACACCAAGGAAGTCGTGCAGCGTACTTTCGATGCGATCATCGAGGCGTTAGCAACGGAACAACGGGTAGAGCTGCGGAATTTCGGTGTATTTGAAGTTAAGAAGCGGGCGGCTAGAAAGGCTCGGAACCCGAAAACGGGCGAGGAAGTATTGGTTCCGTCCAGATTCGTTGTCACCTTTAAGCCGGGCAAAGAGATGGAACAACGGGTCAAGACCATTGAGGAAGACAATCGTTTTAAAGAGTCGGGTTTTATGCCCGATGCGAGAGCACAGTTAGACTCATTAGTTGAGCAACAGCCACTTCAAGAACCCGGCGATTCGGCTATTTAACAGAGATTTGCTCCCCTGTATCGCCGCGAATTCGTTTCGATTAATCCGCCTTTGGCTCATTGGTATTCCAAGGCAAACACACACACATGATAGGGCCCAGTGATGGCAAATATTTTTCGGAAACTACCTTCAGTTAATCAGTTGCTCGAAAGTCCCCAACTCAAGCAAATGGTGGAAACGGTAAATCACAGTGTTGTGGTGGATGGCGTGAGGAGTTTTCTTGACGATCTACGTGAGCAAGTGAGTACCGAATCGGGTGAGGTCTCGATTCCAACGCCTTCGGAAATCGCTGATAAGATCGCAAACTGGCTAAAAACCGAAGAAAAGCCCTATTTACGACCTGTAATTAATGGGACCGGGATCATCCTCCATACGGGACTTGGGCGTGCTCCACTTGCAAAATCCGCGATTGAATCGGTGCAAAGCATCTCCGAGGGTTACGCGAGTGTGGAAGTGGATGTGCGAACGGGCGAACGTGGGCAGCGGATCAAATCAGTAGAGAAATTGCTTTGCGAACTCACCGGTGCCGAGGCCGCAGCGGTCGTCAACAATAATGCGGCGGCAACCATGCTGGCGTTGTCCGCGCTTGCGGAGGGGCAAGAGGTAATCGTATCCCGGGGACAATTGATCGAGATTGGCGGGAGTTACCGGTTGCCCGATGTGATGGAGTGTAGTGGAGCAAAACTGCGCGAGGTTGGAACCACCAACAAAACACATTTGTTCGATTATCAGCGAGCTATTAACGAAGAGACCGGAGCCTTGTTAAAGGTTCATCCAAGTAATTTTGAGGTCGTCGGGTTTACGAAAACAGTCTCAACCAAAGAGATGGTGACATTGGCGGCGGAGCATGGTTTGCCAGTGATTGATGACGTTGGATCGGGAGCATTGATTGATTTCTCCGAGTTTGGGTTGATGGATGAACCGGTCGTATCGCAGAGCATTAAAGACGGAGCAGATGTAGTCTTGTTCAGCGGAGATAAATTAATTGGTGGGCCTCAGTGCGGAATCATTATTGGAAAGAAAAAATACATTGATACCATCCTTTCCAATCCGTTGATGCGCGCGATGCGAGTGGACAAAATGACCCTTGCCGCGTTATCGGCGACCTTGCGAATTTATCGCGATGAAGATCGAGCCCGGACGGAAATTCCCATCCTCAGAATGCTCTCGATGCCGAAAGAAAACCTTAAATTACGAGCTGAAAAGGTCGTTGCTCAGTTGAGCCATTTGGCGGAGCTAGAAACTTGCGAAGCAGTTGAAGCCGATTCGATGCTCGGTGGTGGAAGTTTGCCTACCCAGAAATTATCGACTTGGTGCGTCGCTTTGACACCCAAGACGCACTCAGTTGACAGGCTGTCAGCGGGGCTCAGGAATAGCGAACCAAGTGTGATCGGGAGAGTTCAAAAAGAGAGGTATTATCTGGACATGCGAACGGTGCAACCGTCTCAAGATGCTGGCCTGGTGGAAGCGGTTGAAGGTTATCTCAACGAGCTGGCCGCCGAACCTGTGTAAATTGTTGGTTGCATCGTAACGTGTAAACAACATCGTGAACGGCGTTTGGAAATTTGAGTCGGAAGAGATATTGCATCCGGCGGATCAAAATTGAGTTTGTAAAACGGAAGGATCGATTAGTTTTGCGACTGATATTTACAAGCCTGCAATTCAGTACGATTCCTGTTGGTAAAATCCGCGTGTAAAAAACCGTGTTTTGAAGGCGTTTGCTTTTTTTTTCAAAAATAACCCAAACTGGCCTTGAGCGTTTACCGATACTGCGTATACTTTGCTCCATCACTGACACGGTGATGCCGGAAGTAGCCATGGGTATGGCAGTCGACTTAGTCGATTAGGAATCGTGCCCCGTTTAATTTGGCCTTTCTCAAAATCAAGATTCAGCTGCGGTTGACAGCAACCGACAATTAAGTAGAATCTTCGATTCCCCAAGAGTAGCAAGTTGGTACCGGTTCGGTTTGACGTTGTAGTTCAAAACGAACCGCTCTCAACTTGAGAGTTTGTGGCCGGACAAGTTTTCGGCTGAATGATCTTTGACAATTTGGTTGTGAAGTAGATGGCATCTGAATAATTGGTGTCACATCTGCAGGTTTGTTTCTTAGCGGGGGCAGACTGAAAGTGTGACGTAAAGCTAGTTATTCGATACACCACTCTTAAGTAGCGTCGAGTCAGTTGAATCAATCAACGAAAGTTAATTGTTTGGCTGGCTTGTCAAAAGAACCGAAAATGAAGCGATTATCGTTAATCTGGATCTATGTTTGAGACACAGATTTCGATTCACCTTCGGCAAACTTGTTTGTCAGGGAGGGTTGGATATTTGTGGTCAAGCTATTAAGGGTATATGGGGGATGTCTTGGCATTAGAAGGCTATGAAGGGCGTGAAAGTCTGCGAAAAGCTTGGGGTAGTTGACAAACAAGCGTTGATCCCAAGATCCCTGAACCAGCGTGTACTGAATACATAGGTACATTGCAGCGAACCGAGTGAACTGAAACATCTAAGTAACTCGAGGAAGAGAAAGAAAAATCGATTCCGTTAGTAGCGGCGAGCGAAAGCGGAACAGCCCAAACCACTGGGGTTTCCCTGGTGGGGTTGTAGGACTTTGCACATGAGAGTTAGAAAACTTTGGCTAGAAGAACGACTTGGAATGGTCGACCACAGAGGGTGACAGTCCCGTATTTGAAAGCTACAAGTCTCTCGCAGAGCACCTGAGTAGGACCAGTCACGTGAAACCTGGTCTGAATCTACGGGGACCATCCCGTAAGGCTAAATACTCTCTAATGACCGATAGTGAACTCAGTAGCGCGAGTGAAAGATGAAAAGAACCCCGTTTAGGGGAGGGAAAGAACCTGAAACCATATACCTACAAGCGGTTGGAGCACTATGATTTGTTCAGTGTGACAGCGTGCCTTTTGCATAATGATCCGGCGAGTTGTCGTATGCGGCTTGGTTAAGGACTTACGGTCCGGAGCCCGAGGGAAACCGAGTGTTAATAGCGCGAACAATTGTCGTATGCGGCAGACGCGAACCCAGGTGATCTACCCATGAGCAGGTTGAAGCGCGGGTTATACTGCGTGGAGGACCGAACCCACTTAGGTTGAAAACTGAGGGGATGACTTGTGGGGAGGAGTGAAAGTCTAATCAAACCTGGAGATAGCTCGTTCTCTGCGAAATATCTTTTGGGATAGCGTCAGGTAAATTGTGACACGGGGGTAGAGATACTGAATTGGATGGGGGCCCTTCCCGGGGTACCTCACTGAACCAAACTCCGAATACCGTGTTATTTACCCTGGCAGTCAGTCCGTGTGGGATAAGCTGCACGGTCGAAAGGGAAACAACCCAGACCATCGTCTAAGGTCCCGAAGTAATGCTCAGTCACTAAGGAAGTTAGTTTGCTGAGACAGCCAGGATGTTGGCTTAGAAGCAGCCACCATTTAAAAAGTGCGTAACAGCTTACTGGTCGAGCAGGCTTGCGCCGATAATGAACGGGAGTAAGCATTACACCGAAGACATGGGTTTACACTATGTGTAAGCGGTAGCAGAGCGCTGTACAGGAGATACAAGCCCAACGGTAACGATGGGTCCCGGTCTGTACAGGTGATTATGCCGGAATGAGTAACGATAAAACAGGTGAGAATCCTGTTCGCCGAAAGCCTAAGGTTTCCTGGGGAAGGTAAATCCGCCCAGGGTTAGGCAGTACCTTAGTCGAGGCCGAAAGGCGTAGACGATGGATAGCAGGTTAATATTCCTGCCCCAACTTGTGGAGCGATGGAGGGACGGCAACCAGAATGCGTGCGGACGATTAGAAATGTCCGTGGAGTTCATTGAGATGGAGGGATTGGAAAATCCACCCTCATAATTCAAGATGTTCGACCAACTGCCTTGAGCGGGATTGCGTTGGAAGGTTGTCCAAGAAAAGCTTCTAAGTGTTGAAGCAAGTTGACTGTACTAAAACTGACACAGGTAGGCGGGTCGAGTAGACTAAGGCGCTCGGGAGAACGGTGGTTAAGGAACTCTGCAAAATGGCCCCGTAAGTTCGCGATAAGGGGTGCCCCTGGCGGTTAACGCTGCTGGGGGCCACAGTAAATCGGCTCCTTCGACTGTTTATCAAAAACACAGGTCTCTGCGAACACGTAAGTGGATGTATAGAGACTGACGCCTGCCCGGTGTTGGTAGGTTAAGGAAGACGGTTAGCCTTCGGGTGAAGCTGGCGACCGAAGCCCCAATAAACGGCGGCCGTAACTATGACGGTCCTAAGGTAGAATTTTCTGCCCTCTGGTCTGGTGACAGATCAGGTTGCACTTTGCTATATGCTGGAACATCTGAGTATCCGACAGTACTCGTTTTCGAATTTCGAAAGCAGTGAAAATCTGTTCGGTGCAGACAATCAGCAGGAAACCATTTTATCATTTAAGATTTATCTTACTTGAGATTGATGGGCTCCTCAGAGACTAAACGCAAAGCATCTCATTGCTGTGAAGATCAAAGGTTAACTTTCTTTGATTGGCAATTGAGTTGAAGATATAGTCCGAGCTGCATGGCGACATGCAGAGGTTAGCAGAAATGTTAGCCCGCCGATCGCAAACCTAAATCTCTGGTTTGCAATGTTCTCTATGAGAACATGCATGTTTCTTAGCTTATTCATTGGGTCTAGTTGTATGACTAGGCCAGCATCAACAAGTGTATTTATATGTTTGTGAATGCGGTTTGGATCTTGGCTAGATCCGGTTAGTAGTGCTAAAGCTTTCATGTGACTTCGGTAGTAACATACTGAGCGAAGTTCCTTGTCGGGTAAGTTCCGACCTGCATGAAAGGCGTAACGAGAGGAGCACTGTCTCAACCACCGACCCGGTGAAATTGTAGTCGTGGTGAAGATGCCACGTACCCGCGGTTAGACGGAAAGACCCCGTGAACCTTTACTGTAGG
>Ga0208971_1000465_pt1 | contig 28896 bp, 27 predicted proteins | sample AOAMet1_18_M0_10_2_FD_188229 | JGI IMG/M metagenome (GOLD analysis project Ga0208971, IMG submission 188229) | Ammonia-oxidizing marine microbial communities from Monterey Bay, California, USA - CAN11_18_M0_10 (SPAdes) | ecosystem: Environmental > Aquatic > Marine > Intertidal zone | place...
TCAAAGCCCGTCTGGCAAAATTCCCGTCCTTTTAGTTGACGATGTGGTTTTAACCGATTCCGTCGCGATCATGACCTTTCTGGCGGACAAACACAGTCAATTCACCTATCCCGCAGGCAGCATAAAGCGCGCAGTGCAGGATGGGTTTACGCAAACCATTCTGGATGAACTGGATGCCATTTTGTGGACGGCATCGCGCCATAAATTTGTATTGCCAAAGGAACATCGCGTGCCCGAAGTTCGTGAAAGCCTTGTTTGGGAATTTACCCGCAACACAAATCGCCTTGGCGTCCGCTTGGGCGATGGGCCTTATTTGATGGGTGACAAAATGACGGTGCCTGACATCCTACTGTCCCATTGTATTGGTTGGGCAAAGGGCAATGACTTCGTGATCGAAAGCCCCGAAGTTCTTGCGCATCATACCATGATGAAAGAACGCCCAGCGTTCAGAGCAGCACTTGCCGGCTAAACCCCACGTTTGATGGCGTCCTGCGCCGCCCAGCGCCCTGTGGCCAAACATGCGTTGATCAGATAGCCGCCTGTTGGTGCCTCCCAATCCAGCATTTCACCTACGGCATAAACACCGGGATGGTCTTTGAACATTAAACCGTCGGTTAACGCAGATTGCGCGACGCCGCCTGCTGTTGAAATGGCTTCGTCCATCGGACGTGGGCCGTCATATTTCATTGGTAAAGATTTGATCAGTTTCGCCAGTTCCATACCCTCAGGCAGCGGTCGCGCGAATTCTTGAAGAAGCGCGATTTTTGCAGGGTCCAGCCGCAATGCTTTGCGCAAACGGTTGGCCAAGGATTGTTTGACTGGTTGTTGTTTCATTCGCGCAAAAATCTTGGTGGCTTCCCAATCGGGCATTAAATCAACTGTCAAAGGTTGGTTGTCCCACAACGCCTTTGAAACCGCGTAAATTCCGCCGCCCTCAAGACCCCGCGCAGATATCACAAACTCGCCTTTATGGGTCAGCTTGCCAGATTTCAAAACCACGCCCTTAACCGGCGCACCAAAATGGCGCTCCATGTGCGGCGACCAATTGACGATCACCCCCATGTTGGCCGGTTTGAATGGGGTGACTTCGATGTTCTTGGCTTTCAAAATTTCAGCCCATGCGCCATCCGACCCCAATCGCGCCCAGCTGGCCCCACCAAGGGCCAAGATACAAACATCTGGCGAAATTGTTTGCGAACCTTCCGGCGTGTCAAAGACAAAACCATCTTTCCAATCAACCCACCGCCAACGCGTTTGCAATTGAACACCTTGCGCATTCAACCGCCCCATCCATGCCCGCAACAAAGGCGAGGCTTTCATGGCTTTGGGGAAAACCCGCAAGGATGATCCGGTAAACACCTCTTGCCTCAATCCCTTGGCCCAATCCGCAACATCGGTTGGGGAAAATTCTGCCACGATGGGTGTCATCCAAGAGGCAGGATCAAACGCCGCCTGAAACTTTGACAAGTCTTCGTCTTTTGTCAGGTTCAAACCAGATTTACCGGCCATCAGGAATTTGCGTCCAACGGATGGTTTTGCCTCGGCAACTGTCACGGAAAAACCTGCCGCCGACAGCGTTTCAGCCGCCATCAAACCAGCGGGGCCTGATCCAATGATGAGCGCGGTTTTCATTTCGGCAAGCCGCCTTTAATTTCAATTGTGCGGTGCGGATAGGGAATTTCAATCTTGGCGTCTTTCAGGGCGTTCCACACCAAAAAGCGAATGTCTGATGTGAATTTATTCGGCCCATCATCAAATCCATTCACCCAAAATTCCACCGCGAAATCAACACCACTGTCACCAAATCCGCGCAATTCGCAATCCGGTGGATAAGGTGCATCAAGTACGGCCTTGTGGGTCGCAACAGCGGCCTCAATAATCGCAGGAACTTTGTTTATATCGGTCTCATAAGATACCGAAAAATCCACCTCAAACCGGTTAGCAGAACCTGAGTCTGAATAATTCACGACGCGGGTCGTAATGAAATCTTCATTAGGTACAACAATCCAACGCCCATCAAAGGTTTCCAAAATGGCGGCGCGGGCGGCCATTTTAACGATGCGACCCGCCTCGCCACCATCCAGTTCGACATAATCCCCAACAGTTGCCTGACCTTCCAGCAACAAAATCACGCCTGAAATAAAGTTCGAAGCAATCTTTTGCAGACCAAAGCCAAGACCAACACCAATGGCGCCACCAATGACGGCCAGCGCGGAAAGGTTGATGCCCATAATGTTCATCAGCAATAAAAAGCAAATGCCAAAGATTGAAATTTCAACCGCTTTGGTTGCCAGTTCTCGGGTCGCAGGGCGCAAGGATTCTTGACCACTTATCAGCGTGCTTGATTGATCATTTGACCAACGTCCAAGCCAAAACAGGATGGACCCTGCGATAACGCCCCGCACAATCGACATGGCGGAAAACGAGATGTTGCCCAAGCTGAGTGTTGATTCAGTCAAGAAGTTTTGAGTCGGCTCCAACAGGCCCAACGCGTAAAGAACCATGATCGGCAGCAAAACAAATCGACCCATGGTTTGTAGGAATGGATCGGTCACGATGTCCCGTACCAAAATCCGGGCACCAATTAACAGGAATATGCGTTTACCAAAGGCAACCACAGCACCGCTGTCAAAAATTGCCTCGGTGACGGCCTCGCCGATGGCCAACAATGCAAAGGCAAAACCCGGCAACAATAAGGGTAAGAATTTTACCAAGAATCGACGCGCTGTTGCGAAAATTGATGTCGCGTCTTCTTTGGGCGACAGAATATTTTCTATCGTTGGTGTCAGCTTTTTAGTCAGCAAAACAGCCGCAAAATAGGCCCCAACCAACAAGGCGAATTGTGACCAAGCCGCAGGGCTTGATAGCCACGACCACGCGATTTCCCACGCCCATAGCGCAAAATCGAGGCCTTTGTTGATCAGTTCATTTTCAAACATCGTTCGCGCCCTTGGCCATAAATTTTCGTTCGCCGTTCATGCGCCCAATCATGCCAAAGGTGCAACCAACGATTATTCTATTCGTCCACCAGTCGCTTTATTCCTGCGATTTGTTGCGGGCTGGCTGCAATAACGTCTTGGGTTAGCGTTTCCAACGTGGTGTGAAAGTCATCAATAGAAACGATGCGATCGATCAAACCAAAGGCCAGAGCATCATCTGCCCGAATCTTTTGGCCAGCCATAAGGATCAGTTTCGTACGCGACGGCCCGATCAGCGCCCGCATACGCACAGGATCACTTGGTTGGGGCAGAAAGCCCAGTTTCATTACGGGATAAAAAAACTTTGCTGTCGGTACAGAAATGCGCAAATCACATGCCAAGGCCATGCCAAAGGCACCACCTGCCAACGTGCCGTTTAGTGCGGCAATACTGAAACCATCAAATCGCGCAATGGCGCCGGACAGCCGTTCCCAAACCGGATCAATGGCCAAGCCCGCAACAGCCTCGGCCAAATCCGCGCCCGCAGAAAAAACCCGCCCGTTGCCCGTTAGTATTAGCACCTTGGCGTCGCCTGCATTTTCGACGTGATCTGCTAAGTCGTTTAACATTTCCCGCGTCAATGAATTGGCCTTATCCGCCCGATCAATCGTCAGGGTTAAGACGTCGTCGACCCGTTCACTTTGGATCATATCAAACCCACCGCGCGGCGAATGCCCTCATCACGCAGCGCAATTTCTTGCCCTAAATAGTCGTCACCACCCGCACCGCACATCCAAACAAGCGTACGCGCCACCCATTCAGGTGCAATGTGATCAGACATTTCCATTTGTGAAACCGGATTAATGCCGCTGGCTTTTATTTCAACCTGCATTTGCGTGGCAACAGTGCCAGGCGACAGATTTATCGCACGGATACCTTTGCCAGCACCCTCTTTATGCGCGCATTGATTCAACATGAATACCGCAGCCTTTGACGCGCAATAATGGCTCCAACCCTCAAGTGCGTTATGCGCCGCACCTGATCCAATGGTCAAAATTGAACCGCCACCGTTGCCTTGCATAATCGGCATTGCCGCCCGCATCCCGTTGTAAACACCCTTTACGTTGATATCGATAGCACGACCCCAATCATCTGGATCAGAACTGGCCATCAACGAAATTGGTTCAATCGTTCCAGCATTGTTTATCAAAACATCAAGGGCACCGAAATGCGCAACTGTTTGTTCAAAAGCCGCCGCAAACGCACTATAATCCGCAACATCTAGTGGAATTGCCAATGCCGCATCTCCAAGCTCATTGGCAATGGCCGTAATTTCCGACGCTGAGCGTGCAGCGAGAACAACTTTGGCACCCTCTTTCACAAATTCACGTGCTGATGCGGCGCCGATACCGCGACTGGCGCCAGTTATAAAAACAACCTTACCTTGCATATTTGACATTTTCATTCCTTCAAAATTCATTCACACTTGTGCCAAGCTATAGTGATTATTTACGGGTTTTCCAGACTTGACCCCACGATTGATCCAGTAGACTCTAATCAGAACGTTGTTCATTGAAAGGTAGTTATCGTGAAACACTCTATTTTTTCCACAGGCGCGGCACTTGCTGTCGTTTTGGCAGGCGCACCTGCACAAGCAGATATCTCACCCGCCGAAGCATGGGAAAACATGACCAAGTTTAGCACGCTTTATGGTTACGAAGTATCTGTCGGGGGTGAAACTGATACAGGTCAATCCTTGAAGCTTACTGATATTGTTTTCAGCATGTCTGATGAAGAGGTTGAATTCAGCGAGACAATTCCTTGGATCGAACTGAAACAGGCTGCTGATGGCAGTGTAACAATGACAGCAGCCTCAAAAATGGGCGCCGAAATGACAATGAAGTCCGAGTTTGATGGGCCCGTCACTATTCCAATGATGGTAGCATTAGATGGATTTGAAGGTGTTTTAGACAAGAACGATGGGCTGTTTTCAGTGTCCTACAAGTTCGCCGGTGCCGACGTCTCCATTTCAGAAATCATTCAAGACGGTGATTCCGAGCCGATGTCGCTTAATTTTGATATGAAGGGTCTCGTAGCCGATGTCTCAATTGGAGAAAATTTTGAGGGCGCTTTTTCCTCGGCCTTTTCAATAGAAAATATCGATATCGACGGCGAATACGTGGGCACGAAAGAAAATGACCCACAGGCCTTTTCAGGCACCGCAAATTACAAAGGCCTCTCATCGGTCAGCGCTGGCGACCTGCCTGCTGGTATGGATATGAGTGATCCAACGGCGTTGTTCACAAGCGGCGCTTCGATGTCTGCCAATGTGGCCCACCAAGGTGGAAATTTTGAATTTTCGTTTGCAGACGGCTCAGACAACGGCAGCATTAATTTCAGCAATGACAGCGGCACCATGAACTTTGGCTTGAACGCCGAAGGTGTCAGCTTCGCCGGTGTTTCAAGCAATCTGAAAGCACTAATATTAGGATCAAGCATGCCCTTACCGTCAATTGGTTTTAGTGCCAAGGAAACCAGTTTTGGATTTGGAATGCCGCTGGTTAAATCAGAAACGCCCAGCGACTTTCTATCTTCGATCAAGTTGACAGGCCTCACTGTCAGCGAGGGTATCTGGGGCATGGTTGATCCTTCTAAGGTTTTGCCGCGTGACCCTGCAAACCTTGTGATTGATCTAAGTGGTAAAGTCGCCGTTTTGGTGGACTTGTTTAACGAAGAAGAAATGATGCAAAGCGGTGAACCTGCGCAAATCCACGCACTTGATGTGAATGAAATCCGCCTAAACGTGGCTGGTGCCGATCTAACAGGTTCAGGCGCGTTCACTTTTGACAACAACGCGCGCTCACCTTTTGGTGTTGGTCCGAAACCAGCAGGTGCCCTTGATTTGGCCCTAACTGGTGGTAACGGATTGATCGATAATCTGGTGAGTTTAGGACTATTGCCACAAGATCAAGCTATGGCTGGTCGCATGATGATGGGCCTTTTCGCAAAACCCGGCGAAGGCGAAGATTCACTGACCTCAAAAATTGAGATCACAGAAGAGGGCGGCATTCTGGCCAATGGTCAACGTTTGCAATAAGACTGCAAACAACAGGCAAATCAAAGGCGGCCTTTGGGTCGCCTTTTTTGTGGGCACAAAGGAAATTAGATTATGACACCCGTTGATATTTTTGCACTATATGCTGGGCTTATGGCCCTTATGTTGGTTGTTATCATCGTTCGGATCATCAAAATTCGACGCCGTCTTAAGGTGGTGTATGGCGATGGAAACGAACCGGCCTTGGCCAAAGCCATGCGCGGGCACGCAAATTTTGTTGAAACCGCCAGTTTCGGACTGATTGTTTTGGCAGCACTTGCCATGATGGGTGCACCTGTTGGGGTTATGCATGTGATCGGGGCACTGCTGTTCATTGGCCGTATCCTGCATGCTTGGAAATTCTTAACTGACGGCGCACCGGTTGCGGCGCGCAAATTTGGCATGTTGTTCACGTTAGCCAGTCTTATTTTCGGGGCCGGATATCTAATCATTGGCGCGGTATTCCTATGAGCATGCGTGCTGGTCTTGCCGTTCTGATTGGCGCCTATGTGCTTAGTCAGTTCTTTCGCGCCTTTCTGGCCGTCTTGGCGCCCATTTTAAACACCGAAATTGGCGTAACACCTGAGGATTTGTCCAACGCCAATGGCTGGTGGTTCATAGCTTTTGCCTTGAGCCAGCTTCCCGTCGGTTGGGCACTTGATAAGATCGGCCCTCGGCGCACGACAGCCGTTTTGTTAATATTTGGTGGTGGTGGCGGTGCCTTATTGTTCGCTTCTGCGACAGGTCAACTACATATCCAAATTTCAATGATATTGATCGGCATTGGCTGTTCTTCGGTGCTAATGGCGTCATTTTTCATCATCGCGCGGGCCTATTCCGCGGCAATGTTTGCTACGCTCGGTGGGTTAACAATCGGGATTGGGTCTATCGGCAATATTGCAGCCTCACTTCCACTTGCAGTTGCTGTTGAAACCTTCGGTTGGCGTGCGACCATGGTAGGTTTGGCCGCTATCACTACTTTGGTCGCATTGGCCGTGTTGATTATCGTTCGTGATCCAGAGACCCCTGATGACGCCAATCAAAAGGGATCATTGTTGGATCTTTTAAAAATGCCAGCCATTTGGCTGATGTTGCCAATCTTGCTGTTCACCTATGCCCCCGGTGCCGGCATTCGCGGGTCATGGATAGGTCCGTATCTTAGCGACATCTTTGGCCAAGACGCGCTTGGCATAGGTCGTGCATCATTGATCATGGGTCTTGCCATGATTGCCAGCAGCCTTCTTTACGGTCCTTTGGATCGCATTTTCAAAACGCGAAAATGGGTTGTAGTGGTCGCAAATATTATCACCATTACGGCACTGTTTACATTGGCGGCATTCCCCATGACGTCATTGGTTACCAACGTGGCATTGCTTGCCATTGTTGGCGTAGGTGTAGGAACATTTTCCATCATCATGGCCCATGGGCGTGCTTTTGTACCGCCGCATTTGCTAGGTCGTGGTGTAACCTTGTTTAATCTTTGCAGCATCGGCGGCGCCGGTGTCATGCAAATGATTTCAAGCTGGCGTTATGAGGCGCTAGTGGCGAGTGGCGCAACACCTGCGGCCAGTTATTCCGGCATATTCCTATTGTTTGGAATTGCCGTATTGGTTGGTACAATTGTCTATCTAGCCGTCCAAGATCGGGTTGATTGATGCCAAAGATATCGAACCAAAAGATTGATGTTATCGCCCCAAATCTAAAGCGTCGTTTATCCGGTGTGACCGCTACAATTGTCCGTTTGGTTCCCCTTCAGAATGAAAAATTGGGTGTGGTCGCAACCGGTCCCGGTTTGCCAGATGATATCCCGCATATTTCACTCTGGCGTGCGGCGTTCCTTGGCCGCCAAAAATGGCGTGTTTGGCACGCCCGTCGAAACACCGAAATGTTGCTAGGCTTATTCTTGCGTCATGTACTGCGACGTCGTTTCAAACTGTTGTTCACATCGGCCAGCCAGCGCGTGCATTCGCGATATACCGCTTGGTTAGTGACTAAAATGGACGCCGTGATCGCCACCTCGAAAAAAACTGCAGGATATCTGAACAACCCACCAACAGTGATTTTGCACGGAATTGACACAGGCACATTTTCACCGCCCAAAAATCAAGCGGACACGCGTCAAAAACTTGGCTTACCGCCGTCTGCTAAAATCATCGGTTGCTATGGACGTATTCGCGCGCAAAAGGGCACGGATGTCTTTGTTGATGCGGCCATTGAATTGGCCCAAAAGCACAACGATTTGGTCGCCATCGTGATGGGCCGCGCCACGGACCCTTATGTAAAGTTTGAGGCCGAATTAAAGGCCCGCGTTGCCCATGCCAACCTTGCTGACCGCATCCTATTTTTGCCAGAAGTGCCCGTGCATGAAATGGCCAGTTGGTACCAAGTGCTGGACCTTTTTATCGCACCGCAACGATGGGAAGGTTTCGGTCTTACCCCGATTGAGGCAATGGCGTGCGGTGTACCCACCGTTGCCACCCGTGTTGGGGCCTTTGAAGAGCTGGTTGTCGATGGCCAAACTGGTGCCCTGATCGATGCTGGCAACACTGACCAAATGGTAAGTGCCGCAGATACGTTGTTAAGTGACGACAATCTGCGCCAAACCCAAGGTCAACAGGCCCTGACCCACATTGACGCACACTTCAAACTTCAACGTGAAGCGGATCAAATTATTGACGTCTATCGTCAGTTGCTTTCCGAATGCTAAATTGTGTTGTAATCATCCGCTTGTAATTTTGACACGCGTTTGGATGTAAAACCATCTAAGCGATTCAAAGAAAGAAAGAGTTCGGCGAAACAACATGACTTCTCGCTCTGAAAATTGGCCCTCTTACGTCATCAACATGGCGGAAAACACCACGCGGATGGAAAATGTTTCCAATCAAATGGCGGAACAAAACATTGCTTTTGTGCGGGTCAATGCCGTGGACGGGCGAAAGTTTGACGAGGCTGAAACTTCAAAAGTTTACGATGCCGCCGCCAACAAGAAATATGGGAAATATCCTTTAGTTGGTCCGGAAATTGGCTGTTATCTAAGCCACATCAACGCCTGGCGCACCATTGCCGAGGGTGACGCTGAAGGTGGATTTATTTTTGAGGACGACTTTCAATCTGATCAATATCTGAAAACCGTCCTGACAGCGCTTAGCAATGATGAACGAGATTGGGACATGGTGAAATTATTCGCCTTTAACCCAGCCGTTCCTTTGGCAAATGGGCGCGAGCTAACACCAGATCACATCATCGGTATTCCTTATCGCGTGCCCACGTGTTTGATCGGCTATGGCGTTACCAAACTGGCGGCGCAAAGTTTGGTGAAACGCGCGGATCAGGCCCGATTTTTCAGACCCGTCGACGAAGATCAAAAATTTGTTTGGGAAACTGGGTTACGCGTTGCCTTGGTGGCGCGTCCTCCCATTCAAATTGGCGATCAGACCGCCCAATCTGGCACCGTAAGTAACGCACGGCGCGGTTTAGCCCATAACGGGATTTCAGCGAAAATTCGCAAAGCGCTGCATGTTTTTTGGTATGCTTTTCGATACAACTATCACCTACACAAATATAAACGGAAAGGCCGACGTTCATGACATCGCAGCCCCCCAAGAAAATCCTTCATTTGCATTTTGGCAAAGAAGGTGGCGCGGAACGCTTTTTCGTAAATTTGGTACAAGGTCTAGATCAACACGGCTTTGAGCAACGGTTTGTTATCCGCCCCGATCGCCTTTGGCATGATGAAGTTGCCGCGCTTGGTCCTGTGATTGAAAACAACTATCGCCGTTTGTCGCCAATGTCATATGTGTTGACATGGCAGGTTCGCCGTCTTGTCAAAAAGTGGAAACCTGATGTCATTATGGCATGGATGTCCCGGTCTTCGCGTCTAATCCCAAATGAACCAAGCGCGTTAAAACTGACGCGATTGGGCGACTACCCGCGCCATTTGGAACACTTTCGCTATAATGACGGTATCGTTTCAAATGTTCCAGGTATTGCAGAACGCTGTACTGAATTGGGCTGGGATCGACCCCTGCACTTGATTTCAAATTTCCCACGCGAAGTCGTGCCCGTCGCCGTTAATCGCGCCGACCTTTCAACACCCGATGATGCGTTCTTGGTTGTTGGAACGGGCCGTTTTGTACGTCGCAAAGGGTTTGATACGCTTGTTCGTGCCGTTGCTAAAAATCCCAAGGCATGGCTGTGGCTGGCCGGTGATGGGCCCGAAGAAGACAAATTGCGCGCGCTTGTGGCGGAATTGGGCATGGCGGAACGAACCCGCTTTTTGGGTTGGGTCGATGAACCAATGCACTATGTCGCCGCAGGTGACGCATATGTAATGCCATCACGCCACGAACCACTGGGCAACGTGATCTTGGAATCATGGCTTGCCAAAGTGCCGGTCGTCACAACCCGTTCTGAGGGGCCAACTTGGTTTGTCGCGGACAAAGAAGACGCACTTATGGTTGATATTGATGATGTTGACGCCATGTTTGATGCCCTAACACGCATTGAAAAAGAACCGAAGTTGGCACAGCATTTGGTCGAAAGAGGTACGCAAAAATTAAACGATCAATTCACCAAAGAACGCATTTTGGAACAATACATCGAATTGTTTAATTCCAAACCATCCGGATGAAAGTTCTTGTCATCAATCAAGACGCTGACGCTGATAAATTGGCACTGCAAAGCCGTCAGATGGATGCGTTAGGTCTAAATTGGGAACGAATTAGCGCCGCAACGCTGGATACAATAACACCGCCTTCAGACCACAAATTTTGGCGCCGCTGGCATCGCGTCATGACCAGCTCTGAAAAAGTACAATTCGCAAGCCACTTTTCGGCGTGGCAGCGCGTTCTTCATTCTGGGCAACCAGGCCTTATCATTGAGGACGATATTCTTTTGGCGTCTGGCATCCATGAATTTTTGAACCAGATCGCCGAGATGACCGTGCCACAACACATCACCATCCAAGCAAGTGATAACAAAAAGCTCGTTTCAAAAACCCTTGATGCAGACGTGCCGATGCGGCGGATATATCAGGATTACACCGGATCAGCCGCCTATGTTTTGTTTCCTCTTGGCGCTTCGAAAATGATTTCGCGCGCAGCCAAGGTTGTGGTGGCACCGATTGACGCAGCGATCAGTGACGCAAGGGATTTGGTCAGTTTTCAAGCAGACCCTGCCTTGGCAACCCACATGGACGATTCCGACACAAAAAACAGATTCGCTTTGCCAGAAACGGTGAAAGTTAACAGTTACAATCGCTTGGTATTTCGCTGTCGCCGTATCAACGCACAATTGGCCAAAGGCATCAATTTCTTGGCTTATCGTCCAATTTCAGTATACCGCACCGTTTCTGTTGCAACAAAATGGCCTGATCTTGGGCTAAAAAAATAACGCTCTTCCCCTTGCGGAATGAAAGCGGTATGAGGCCACGTCCAAAACACTAGACTTAAGGAGTTCCCGTTATGGGTTATAAAGTCGTCGTCGTAGGCGCCACAGGCAATGTGGGCCGCGAAATGCTGAATATTCTGGCCGAGCGTCAGTTCCCTGTAGATGAGATTGCTGTGCTTGCTTCGCGCAAGTCTCTTGGCACGGAGGTCAGCTTTGGCGATCAAACCCTGAAGACGAAGGATCTGGACACCTTTGATTTCACGGGATGGGATATTGCACTGTTTGCCGTTGGTTCTGATGCGACAAAAACCTATGCGCCGAAATCTGCGGCTGCTGGTTGTATCGTCATCGATAACAGCTCGCTGTATCGCTATGATCCTGACGTTCCGCTGATCGTTCCAGAAGTGAACCCAGATGCGATCATGGGCTATACAAAGAAGAACATCATTGCGAACCCGAATTGTTCGACCGCGCAAATGGTTGTGGCGCTGAAGCCATTGCATGATCGTGCGCGCATCAAGCGTGTTGTTGTTTCAACTTATCAATCTGTTTCCGGTTCTGGAAAAGGCGGCATTGATGAGCTGTGGGATCAAACCAAATCGATCTACAACCCAACTGATGACAAACCAGCGAAGCAGTTTACCAAGCAAATCGCTTTTAACGTCATTCCACATATCGACGTTTTCCTAGATTCGGGTGACACCAAAGAAGAATGGAAAATGGTCGCTGAAACCAAAAAGATCGTCGATACATCGATCAAAGTTACCGCAACTTGTGTACGTGTTCCGGTGTTTGTTGGCCACTCTGAGGCGATCAATATCGAATTTGAAGACTTCCTTGATGAAGACGAAGCACGCGAAATTCTACGCGAGGCGCCCGGCATCATGGTCATCGATAAACGCGAAGACGGTGGCTATGTGACACCTGTTGAATGTGTTGGCGATTTCGCAACATTCATTTCGCGCGTTCGTCAGGACAGCACGATTGAAAACGGCATCAACCTTTGGTGCGTTTCTGACAACTTGCGCAAGGGTGCAGCCCTTAACGCGGTTCAGATCGCTGAAACCTTGGGTCAACGCGCCTTGAAAAAAGGCTAAGTCTTTTTCGGCTTAACTTGGAAAACGCGTGCTTTACGGCGCGCGTTTTTTGCATTCTGGGCCCGTAAACTGGCAGAAACAGAATTGCGCACAAATTGCTGCAACGTCATTTCTTGTTGTTCAGCGGCGGCGGCGGCCACGCGATACATTGGGTCAGCCATTTCAACTAAAATCTCTTGTACATGTCTCATATTGGCGATCATGCGCCAAAGATGGTGAACAAAACCTAAAGTTTTAGGAATCAGTTTGGGTTGGAAATCCTTTAGACCACATCAAACGTGTTTGACGCGGATTCAACGGCCATCAATGTTCCAGTGCCAATATCCGTCCATAGACCATGAAGCGTCAGTTGGTCCGCCTCAACGGCCTCTGACACGAATGGGAAAGTCATCAGGTTTTCCAGCGACATGACCACGGCCTCTTTTTCTAGCGCCGCAATCCGTTCGTCGGGGTTTTCAATGTGCTTAACGCGTTCATATCCGGGGCGCAGGATATCCATCCAACGGCCAACGAAACTGGTGGTTTCATCCAGTTCGGGTGCCTGACCTGAACACATTTCGTGACAGCCCTTTACGCCACCGCATTGTGAATGGCCAACCACGATAATATGGGCCACTTTCAACGCCGTCACCGCATATTCAATCGCGGCACTTGTACCGTGCTGCAAACCATCCGGCTTATAGGTCGGCACTAAATTCGCAATGTTACGGTGAATAAAAAACTCGCCTTGATCCGCGCCAAAGATCGCCGTGACATGCACGCGGCTGTCGCAACATGAAATAATCATTGCGCGGGGATGCTGACCCTCAGTCGCAAGTCGATTATACCACGCCTTGTTTTCGGAAAATGTCGTGGCTTTCCAGCCATGATAACGTTGAACAAGATAACCGGGCAGTGGCGTCGCGTTTTTCATAGAGTGGCTCCTTCGTTCCTTCTTTATTATCGCGCAATTGAAAGAAATTCGAGCGATTTTTATCCTGCGAATAAAATCTTTGTTGAACACTTTTAGGGCACATAGCCCACGGGTGGTTAAACGGAGTATTGCGAGATGAATAATGGGTATCGAACCCTTTCACATGTTGAAAAGGTTTATGTAGATAGTGAGTTGCTTTCAGACATGGCAACAAAAATGGGTGAGGTTGGCGCGGATCAGAAAGTGACGCAGGCCATGGAAAAATCAATGAGTTGTCTTTGTTCGATTCAAAAAGCCGTAAGTTTGGGGAAAATGGATGATCTGATCCGCTTATCTCATGAGCTAACCGTAATTGCCGGAAATGTCGGCATGACGTCTTATGCAAATGTCGCGGCCGACGTTCATCAATGTGCGGTGGATGGCAACTCGGTGGCGCTGTCGGCCACATTGGCACGGCTTCATCGGATCGGTGATCGATCCATCATGGCCGTTTGGGGGTTAGAGGATATGTCGGTTTAGGGCTTGTAGCCTGAAAAACCTGCGCTAGGCTTGGGGCAACGTTTTACCAAGGAAATTCGCCCCATGAGCCTCGTTTTTGCCCCCGCAGATGCCAAATCAATTCCCGTTCACCTGTTACCCGCAGATCAGTTTGATGACTGGCTGACAAAGCAGGAACAAACGACCTCTGTTTGGGTGGAAACGGCTGGCTTTAAAGCGGCCAGCGCTAGCCAATTAGTCATTACAGATGAAAAAGGCGCGCCTTCATGTGTGCTTTTGGGTTTGGGCGATGCAAACGATCGCGCCCGCGATCGATTTCCAACAGCAAAATTGGCGGCGACATTGCCAAAAGGCACATATCATTTTGAGGCGGATTTGCCCGATGATATGCTGGCAGCATTTTGTTTTGGGTGGCTGCAAGCGGGATACCGTTTTGATCGCTACAAATCTAGCGATGCAATGAAGGCCCAGTTGAAAGCCCCAAGTGGCGTTGATGCGGCACGTATCGAACACATGGCTGCCGCCGAACAGCTTACCCGCGATTTGGTCAACACGCCGGCCAATGACATGGGACCAGCGGCACTGGAAAATGCATTTTTGGAATTGGCCAAGGAATATGGCGCAACGACGAATGTCATCACTGGCGACGATCTTTTAAGCAACAATTTCCCCCTTATTCACACGGTCGGTCGCGCCGCCGTGGATGCGCCGCGCCTGTTGGATATGCGTTGGGGCAAAAAGGGGCCAACGCTCACCCTTGTTGGCAAGGGCGTTTGTTTTGATACCGGTGGATTGAACCTAAAACCCGGTGCGTCCATGGGTACGATGAAAAAGGATATGGGTGGCGCCGCCAACGTCATGGGATTGGCGCGGATGATTATGGGATTGAATCTTGCCGTACAGTTACGGGTTCTTATCCCTGCCGTTGAAAATTCGGTTTCCAGCAATGCGTTCCGGCCCAGCGATATACTGATGTCACGTAAAGGTCTGTCAGTTGAGATCAACAACACCGATGCCGAAGGGCGTTTGGTTTTAGCCGATGCACTTGCTTATGCAGATGAAGAAAACCCCGACATGATCCTTTCCATGGCGACACTTACAGGTGCTGCGCGTGTGGCGGTTGGCCCTGACCTTGCTCCTTTTTACAGCACCGATGAAAATGACGCCGTGCATTTGAAATCTGCTGCCGCTACCGCCGCTGATCCCGTTTGGGAAATGCCGTTTTGGGATCCCTATGAGGCGATGATTGAACCAGGAATTGCGGATTTGGACAACGCACCTGCGGGTGGCATGGCCGGGTCCATTACAGCCGCGCTGTTTTTACGTCGGTTTGTGTCCGCCCCTCGGTATATGCATTTTGATATTTACTCTTGGTGCGCGGCCGCCAAACCCGGTTTAACCAAAGGTGGTTTGGCACAAGGGCCCCGCGCAATCCTAGCGGCATTACCAAAATTGTTGGGTCTATGAGCGACCCTCGCCTTACCCTTTTTGACGGGCAGGTCGCGCATGTTTCCCTGCAGGGGCGCGTTGATGCCAATTCTTTTACCAAGGGTACATGGCGGCGTTGCGGCAAAAGCACCGCAAACTTAACCCGTGCAAACGGATCGCAAGACAAGCAGCTGCTTTTGGGCGAACGGTTTTTGGTTATTTCTCAAAACGATCACGGGCAAAGTTTTGGGCAATGCGAACGCGATGGCTATGTTGGTTGGGTGAACACCAATGATCTGGACGCTGATGTGCCTTGCGATTTAAAGGTCGTCACCTTGGGCACTCATTGCTATTCAGAACCCGATATTAAATCTGCCCCTATTGAATGGCTTCCTATGGGCGCAGAGGTTGTGAAACACTCAGAACAGCCCAACGCAGCACCACAATTTACCGCCATTTCTATTACCAAAAACCAAATCGGCTATGTTCCATCGCCACATTTGGCGGCCCTTTCTTTAACATCACCAGATCCAGCGATTGTCGCGCAGACGTTCCTGAATGCGCCCTATTTGTGGGCCGGTGACAGTTATCATGGCATCGATTGTTCGGGCCTTATTCAACGCGCCCTGTTATCTTGCGGCATTGCCTGCCCCCGCGACAGCGATCAACAAGAGGCCACGCTTGGCCGTGTGTTGGGTGAACACGAACCACCAAATCGCGGCGATATCGTTTTTTGGAAAGGCCACGTTGGCATGATAACGGATGAAAACCAAATCATTCACGCTAATGCATTTCACATGGCCGTCGCCCAAGAGCCTTTCACCCAAGCTTGTTCAAGAATTGGCCAAAAAGAGTTTGGTGAAATTACATCAATCCGGCGGCTATCAGCCTAGTCAGCGACTTTTATCAACTTACGTTCTAATACCTGTAATACAGACTTCAGGTTGGAGCCGCGTTTTAAAATGCGCCCGTCCATGCCAATGACAGAATACTGTCCTTGGCGGTTTGCCAATTTAGGGCGTTTTTCAATGCGATAAATCGGGTGCTCGGCTGCGCGTCGAAAAATTGAAAAAACCGCCACATCCTTGAGCGCGGAAATTCCATAATCACGCCATTCACCTGCCGCTACAAATCGACCATACAGCCCCACGATCATGCCTAATTCCAACCGTTGGAAATGAACAGTTTCTGGCGGCAACTTACGCGGAAATTGGGTGATGTTTTGTAACGTCATATCATTAGCCTATCGCGAAAATTCGGTAAATCAAGCCCTGCCGTATTTTGGCCCCAAAATGAACGTGGCCTTTTCACTTATGCGCCCTTTAGAAGCCCAGAATTTCGATCAAAAGCATTCTTGTAGCAGATGATGCTACACCGATCGGCGGTATCTTTGCCCCCACCAGTCCGCCGCATCGGATCAGTAAATTGGGCGTTCGTGCACTGCTGTACGGACGCCCTTTTCGCCGATCTTTCGTTTTCGCCGCGCCCTAGTTTCACCATGAAATGACCGCGGTGTTTTCACACACATTCCCAGTTACCGCCCAGATCAACCGTCATATCGAACATGTAGCGTTGATCGCTATTCTCGGTTGGGCGGTTCTTTGCCCCCACCCAGTCCGCCACGCCGGGAAATCAATTGGGGCGTCTGTGTAGAAATGCACAGACGCCCTTTTACTGGCGATGTTCCACTGGCAAATTACTGCAAAAAAAATTTAGGCCCCCTGTGGATTGCCTCGATTAAGCCTCGAAATAACCCTGCCTTTTCCCTTACCTTTTCATGGCTTCGCCCGGTTACCCAGCGATACCAAAACGGTAGCGAAATTCGCTATTCTCGGTGCGCGGTATCTTTGCCCCCACCCAGTCCGACCACCGAGAACTTTTTCTGGACGCTTGTACCTTGGTGCAAGCGTCCTTTTTTTGCTGCTCTCGCGTGGAACATGGATAGGTTACGCGAATTCTCCCTGACAAAACCAACCCGCTGACATCGTGCCACCATGGGCAAAATACAGCCACAGCCGTTCACCTTCGGTGGTTTCCACCCGCCAGTAATCACGCACACCAGATCGCCAATTGGGATCATCCAACCACCATTCCGGTGAAATGCGTTCGGGCCCTGTTGCGCTGGCGGTTTGCAACTGTCGCCCACGCCATCGAAACAACGAGGGCACGGCAGGGATTTCATCCGCCGTCACCATTTCGGGGCGAAACATCACCAAGGGGCGCGGGGCGGGTGGCGCGGGCCAATCACCCTTGGCTGGCTCTGACCATGCGGCTGCCAGCACAGTCGCCGTTTTTTCTGGTATGTTGCTGCTGGTTGGGTGCTGGCGGGTAATCGCCTCAAGCCCAACGCGCCCACCAAGACGACCGATCAAATCGTCAATGCCCGTGTCTGCCGTCATCCGCGCCACCACTGCATTGGCCTGATCCAGATGACCCTTGTGTTGCAGGGCATGCACAGGCTCACTCACCCGCGCCTCAAGCCGAACCATATCGATCCCAAAACCAGCATCAATATCACCTAGTTTGAGCAAAATCAGCGGGCGCATGCGGTCAGGATCATTGCTGGGCCGCGCCAACCCCATATCAAGCGTTTGCATGCTGCCGTCCGCGCGTGCGCATTGCAGACGCAACAGACGCACACCCCGCCCACGATCTTGCAGCTTTTTTGCAAAAGGCGGCAACAAGCGGTCGATGGCCGCAACAATGTCCGTTTCCAAACCAATCGGTTCAGGCAGGGTTAAACGCACCGCGAAATGATGGGCTTGTCGCGCTGGGGAAACGGGTTCCGGTTCCACCCCCAATGCCTGATCTAAACGCTGCACAACAATGCGCCCAAACCGCCGCGCCAAAGCCGCACGCGGCATGCCGGCCAGATCATCAACACGGCGCACACCAAGGCGCGTTAATTCAGCCACAACATCAGGCGGCAAACGCAAAGCGGCTAATGGCAGGGGCGCAAGGGCTGTGCGTGTTTGCCCCCGTGGTGCAACACGGTGCAGTGCAGCACTTGCAGCCTGTGGTGTTGGCAAGGCGCCACCTTTTACCCAATGACGTCGCTTGGCGGCACGGGATCGTGTGGCGCGGGCTTCTTGATCAATGGCATCCCTATTGCGCCGCATACCACTAGATTGACCCGCAAACCGCGCCAAAGCCCAAGCCGCACCCACGGTGTCCGCCAATCCCATATGCACAGTCAAACCCAAATCCGCACAGTCCGCCGCCACCTGATCAAGCAATCCTTGTTCACCGCCAAAAAGATGCGCACAGCCTGTCATATCAATAACCAAGGCGGCGGGGGCCTCTTCGGCAACCCAAGGTGAAAACTTGCTAGACCAACGACGCAACGCTGCCAAAAATGCCGCCTCACGCACGGGATTGGCCAAACGCGTGACCAACGTCGGGCACATCGCAGTGGCATCCCTCAAGGCTTGTCCCGGGCGCAAACCCTCGGCTTCGGCCTCAACGCTTAATGATGACAGAACCTGCGCATTTTGTTGATCCGCAACAATCGCCAAAGGACCCGTCAAAGGCACCCCTTCACGGCGGGCTTGTTGTTCAGCCGCCAAACGCGGGAACCATAATGAAAGAATACGGCGAGAGGACAAGGGCAGCGATCCAAATGTTCACATTTTGTTCTATTTTACGCATTCACCCCAAAATGTCGAGTCCCCACACAACATGTGATCCAAAGGAATGGGCCAAAAGGCCCATACTCTATCCCTCCGTCACGCCCCTTTGGGTCGTTCGTCGTGTTGGGATTCGTCCGTAACGCTGCGCACCAAAAACCAGTATGCGCGCCAGCGCATTCCTTTTGGTCAGCCTACCTCAGCGTAGTTTCTTGAGAACTTCCAGCGACACGTACCCATCCGGTACCCATCCAATCGACGCTTGATATTCCCGAACCGCTTGAATCGTGTTTGGGCCAATAATCCCGTCCACGCCTCCCGTATTAAATCCTTTTCGGATCAACCGTTTTTGCATTTCTTTCTTTTCAGAAAAACTTAGCGGGCGATCCCCACGGGGCCATCCTGCCTTAAGATCAGGCCCCCCATCAATTCGATCCGATAAATGCCCCACCGCGATCACATAGGCGTCGGCCAGATTATACCGCTCGATCACATGAAAGTTGTTATAAATCACGAAAGCTGTACCCCGTGCCCCCGCAGGTAAAAGGATCGATGCCTTTCCCTTATTGGGCAACGCGCCACCGTCGATCAGGCGAACCCCCATCGCCTGCCATTCGCTGGGTTGTTTCTTTATTCGCTCGCCTGCCAGACCGTAATTAAACCCTTTCGGCAACCGCACCTCGGCACCCCAAGGCTGCCCATACGTCCAGCCAAACCGTTTTAAATAAGCCGCAGTAGATGCCAGCGCATCCGTAGGGTTATCCGACCAAATATCGCGTTTGCCATCCCCGGTAAAATCAACGGCATAACCCAGATAACTGGTTGGAATAAATTGCGTATGCCCCATGGCACCTGCCCAACTGCCTGTCATTTTTCGTGGTGCCACGTCACCTGCCTGAATGATCTTAAGCGCCGCCATCAATTGGCTTGTGAAAAATTTGGATCGCCGACTGTCACAGGCCAATGTTGTCAGGCTGTCCATCAAAGGTGTTGATCCCCGAAAGGTACCATAAGCGGATTCAAGACCCCAGATTGCAGTAACCACCTCGGCCTCGACGCCGTATTTGCGTTCAATTTGTGCCAAGACACGGCTTTGTTTGCGCAAGGCTGCACGGCCATTTTTCACCCGCGTTGCTGAAACGGCTGTATCTAAATATTCCCAAATTTGTTTGGTGAATTCACTTTGCTTGCGATCCTTTGCAATCACATCTGGCAAAAACCGAACCCCTCGAAAAGCGCGATCCGTCGTACGGCTAGAAATGCCAGATTTTATCGCCCGTCGCTTTAGCCCTGCAACACAAGATTTAAATCTACTGGGGGTCGCCGCCACCAATGCAGGGCGTGTTTCTGATCGTGCCATTGGCCGTAAGGATTTATCCAGAACGATTGGTCCAGCCAAAGAAGCACCGGCCAACAAAATACCAACAGAAACAACAAAAAATCGAAACATATGCGCACTACCTGAAAGAGAATCTACCTTCAGAAATACAATCATTGTTTCCATTTTGGAAGCAATCGAACAGCTATCGGCGGCTGTCCGCCATTCATCCCTTACGGGGGCGGCGTTCGATCTTTTTCTTAATTTTGGTTTTTTTGGCTTTATCCCGCGCGGACTTACGACCTTTTCCAGCGCCCTTTCCGCCACCACCTTTGCCGTATCTACGGCCACTGCCACTACTTTTGGGGGCTGTCTTACCGTCGATTTCCAACAACTCTAAGATCAAGCCACCGGTTACGGGAACAGCTTCGGCCAATTTCACGACAACCCGCATACCAAGGGCCACCAGCATGCCTGTTTCAGAGCCCTTCAACGTTTGACTGTCAGCGTCATAGTTGAAAAATTCACGACCCAATGAACGGATTGGCAACAAGCCATCGGCCCCCGTATCATCCAGCTTCACGAACACGCCAAATTTCGCGATGCCAGAAATTCGCCCTTGAAAGGAACTGCCCACACGATCATTTAAAAACGCCGCAAGATAGCGATCCGTTGTATCGCGTTCCGCCATCATCGAACGTCGCTCGGTCATGGAAATTTGAATGCCCGTATCATCAAGCGTGGCAATATCATTTTCAGACAAGCCATCATTGCCCCAGCCATGACCACGGATCAATGCGCGGTGTACCAACAGATCTGCATACCGACGAATGGGTGACGTGAAATGCGCATAGTTGCGCAAGGCCAATCCAAAATGACCATAATTGTCAGACCCATAAAATGCCTGCTGCATGGATCGCAACGTCGAGATATTGATCAGTTCCGCAAATTCGCCGTCTTTGGCCGCGCGCAACAGTTGGTTCAAATGCTGTGTCTTTAGAACTTGTCCCTTTGCCATATTGAACCCTGATGCACTGGCAACCTCGCGCAGGGCGTCTAGCTTTTCTGAACTTGGTTCTTCGTGAACACGGAACAAAAGGGGCTGCTTGCGCGCATTCAATTCCTCGGCCGCAGCAACGTTCGCGAGGACCATGAATTCCTCAATCAGCTTGTGCGCATCTAGTCGATCCTTAAAGGCCACTTCGGCAACCTTACCATCATCAGACAACTGAATGCGCCGTTCTGGCAAATCCAGATCAAGCGGCTGGCGACGTGCGCGTGCCATCTTGGTTGCCTCATAAGCCTCGTATAATGGGGCGATCACCACATCCATCAGCGCGGCACACCGTTCATTTGGCGTACCATCTTGGGCGGCCTGTACCTCTTCGTAACTTAGGCTGGCGGGGGATTTCATCATGCCACGCACAAAACTGTGGCTGATTTTTTCACCTTTAGCATCCAGCACCATTCGTGCCGCAATCACAGGCCGCGCAACACCTTCGTGCAACGAACATAAATCACCCGACAAACGATCTGGCAGCATCGGCACAACACGGTCAGGAAAATACGATGAATTGCCCCGTTTTCGCGCCTCTTTGTCCAAGGCCGATCCAGGTGTTACAAATGCAGCAACATCCGCAATCGCCACCCAAACAACATGACCACCTTCGTTCTTGGGGTCATCATCCGCATGGGCAAAAACCGCGTCATCGTGATCGCGTGCATCTGACGGATCAATCGTCACCAAGGGCATGTCACACAAATCTTGACGGCCCTTTAGACCCATTGGTTTGGCCGCATCGGCCTGCGCAATCACATCATCAGGAAAATCATCAGGAATGCCATGCTGATGGATTGCAATCAGCGATACTGCCTTGGCAGCAGACGGATCACCCAACCGCGCCACAATCCGCGCGCGGGGCAAACCCATGCGGGATTTGGGGCCTGCTAATTCACCCTCGACCAATTCACCATCACGGGCGTCATTGGTGGCACCATCTGGCACCAACCATTCTTTGTCGGCCTTTTTATCAACGGGGATAATGCGCCCACCTTCGGCGGATTTGCGAAAAATGCCTAGAACGCGAACCGGGTTGCTGCCAATGCGCCGGATCAAACGACCAACATAGGCGTGATCTTCGTCCTTCACTTCTTGCAACCGTGCAAGGATACGTTCACCGGCGGCAAGGGCGGGGTCAGATTTTGCAAGGCTTAACAAAATACGCGGCTCGGCGGCTTCGCCTTCCCATTCCAATGGGCGCGCAAACAGATCACCATCGGCATCGGGTGCCAAAACTTCACACAATGCAACGGGCGGCAAGGCATCAGGATTACGAAACGTCTTGCGACGTTTTTCCAGATGCCCGTCTGCCTGCAATTCGCGCAGCATACGTTTTAAATCAATCCGCGCCTGACCTTTGATGCGAAACGCCTTAGCGATGTCGCGTTTGTTGGTCTTGGTGGGGTTTTCAGCGACCCATTGCAGGATCTCGTCTTTAGAAGGAAGTTTGGCCATGCGCCGCACCTATCACGGCCAAAGCGTGCCGTCATGCGGAAAGATCAGCACCGCGATCCACATCGTTCAGGGTATCCGTAATCCCAATGCGCAGACCCGATAGGCTGGCGACCGTATCTTCTAGTGCATCCTTGGTTGACCAGCGCACGTTTTTTAACAGGGTCGGCGGCACCGCCACTTTGCGAGTAAGACCAATCAACCAGTACCCACCGTCAGGGGCTGGGCCCAGAACCGCATCGCGCCGACCTAACAGGGCAAATGCACGGGCGATATGGCGGGGGGTAATACCAGGAATATCACCACCAACAATGATCAATGGCCCTTGACCAACCTCGCGAAAAACACGTGACATTCGATCGCCCAAATCCCCTGTGCCTTGCGGAAACTTTGGCAAGTGCGCAGGCCAAATTCGGCTGTTCATCCCTTCGGCATCTGGACTAACCGCCAATACCAAATCCCAACGCGGATCTTCCAACTTGCGGATCATCCGGCGCGTCTGGTGTCGAAACCACCACGTTGCAGGAATACGTCCGATATCACCCGCAAGTCGCGTTTTTACACGCCCAGCGCGGGGTTCTTTCACCATCATGACCAGTGTTTTACGCAAAATAACCTGCCAATATTTTTGAATAGATTTCTTTCAATTGCTCGATATGTGCAACCTCGACCCGTTCATCAACTTGGTGCATGGTTTTGCCCACCAGTCCAAATTCAACCACTGGACAGTGATTTTTGACAAACCTAGCATCTGACGTGCCACCCGTTGTTGATGGCACAGGCTCAATACCTGTGACATCCTTTACGGATCGCGCAATTAACGCAGATAATTCACCAGGTGGCGTAAGGAAACTTTCGCCAGAAACTTGCGTTTTCATATCAATCTTAACGCCGTCCGCTGTGGTGATCTCATCCACTTGACTTTGCAACCAAGCGATTAAATCGGTCGAGGAATGCGCATCGTTAAATCGAATGTTAACTGTCGCCTTACAGGCGGCTGGGATGACATTATTTGCAGGATTACCCGTATCAATTGTTGTCACCGCCAAGGTCGAGGCATCAAAATGATCCGTTCCAGTATCAAGGGTGTGACTGGCCAATCGATCCATCAGACGCGCCATTGGGGGCAGCGGGTTCAGCGCACGATGTGGATAGGCCGAATGCCCTTGAATTCCATGCACTGTGAAATACGCCGTCATTGATCCTCGACGACCAATTTTCATCATTTCGCCCATGGTATCAGGACACGTTGGTTCACCCACCAAACATGCTGTCATCGCCTCGTTTTGGTTGTCCATCCAATCCAGCAAGGCCACGGTGCCATCAATGGCAACACCTTCTTCATCGCCAGTAATGGCCAAAATTACGGCACCATCAGGCGGTGTATCTGTCACAAAATCAATCGCTGCGGCGGCAAAGGCGGCAACGCCAGATTTCATATCAGTACTGCCACGCCCGTAAAGCCATCCATCAACGATATTCGCGCTAAACGGCGGATGCGTCCAAGCGGCCTCATCCCCAACAGGCACAACATCTGTGTGACCATTAAAGCCAAAGCTGCGCGCATGACCTTTGGCACCCCATCGTGCATAAAGATTGCTGGTTTCACCGCGATCAACGCGCGTGCATTCAAAACCCGCCGCACCCAGCAGTTCGGCCAAATAGACCAACGCACCGCCCTCTGTTGGGGTAACGGATGCACATTTCACCAAAGTTTCGGTTATTTTTACCGGATCACTTGCCATTTTTCGTCCCATTCTGCCGCCGTTGGTGCGACTTTTCGAACCTTTCAAGCACAAACTGTTGGGGAAACACAACATTTTGGCGCTAGATTTGCGGCCATTTGATGGAATTCCTTTGCAAAGCCGCAATTTTTCAACCAAAACTGCTGGTAACAATAAAATAATCCCGAGGCAGGGAACGTTAGAGGCCAAAATGGCCCGGCAAAGAGCGGTAAAATCAAAGAAAAACGACGGGCGTAATCCGTCGGTTGATTGGCTGTTTCTGTCTTGGATAAAACCTGAGGCGGAAGAATGGCAGACCTTAAGTACAAGATAAATGCATCCGCAGATGCCATGGCCAATGAAATATTTGGTGACGGTGTTCAAGTTGTCGGCGCATCATATTCCGGGGCAAAGGCTGCATCCGGCACTTATTCAAAAGGCGACGCGAACACCCCCGGAGTTACCCCTGGTGACACTGGCGTTATTTTGTCCACGGGTAAGGTCAAAGATTTTACTAACAAAAACGGTGATCCAAACACCGATACACTTAAGTCAACCGACAATAATACCAACGACGGGTTGGCGGAATTTGACGATTTGGCAGGCACTGACACCTATGATGCCGCGTCTCTTAGCATTGATTTCCGTCCCACCGGCGACGTGCTCAGCATGCAGTTTGTCTTTTCATCAGACGAGTTCCCCGAATACATCAACAGTCTTTTTACAGATGCGGTCGGTGTGTGGCTGGATGGTGAATTGATCCCCCTAGAAATCGGCGGCAATGTTACGGTTGATAACCTAGGGGATCCCTCAAACTTAAACCTCTACAACGACAATACTGGGGATGCATACAACACTGAAATGGACGGGTTTACGATGACCCTGACATTGAAAATTCCAGTGGTCGGTGGCGATCTGCATTCCCTTAAAATCGGCATTGCCGATGTTGGTGATGGCCAAGGCGATTCAAACCTGTTGATCGCAGGTGGCAGCTTGCAAACCACCACAATTGCCGAAGCTGATGTTTTTAACATGGACGCTGGTGACACGGAAACTTTCAACGTGCTTGGAAATGACACAGGATCTGGCACGCTTACCGTCACACATATTAATGGAATTTCTGTGGGTGTCGGCTCGACAATTAATCTTGCCAGCGGCCATAGCGTAACATTGAATTTTGATGGAACTTTTACGGTTGTAGCAGACAGCGACGAAGACGCTGTCAATTTCAATTATTCGATCGAAGATTCAAACGGAAATACCGATGTTGGCATGGTTACGATCAATACGGTACCGTGTTTTGTCAGAGGAACGCTCATTGAAACACCCCATGGCGAAGTCCCTGTTGAGGAATTGCAAGCAGGCGATCTGATTACAACACTTGATAATGGCACACAGCCCTTGCGCTGGCTTGGTCAACGCAAGGTGCCCGCGCGCGATAATCTTGCGCCTATTTGTATTGCCGCAGGCACTTTTGGCCCCCACCGCGAATTACGCGTTTCCCCACAACATCGCATCTTGTTTCAGGATCAATTGGCTGAATTGCTGTTCGCCGAATACGAGGTTTTGGTAAAGGCAAAGGATCTGGTAAACGGCGATACAGTCACGATTGTCGAAGGCGGCGAGGTTGAATATTTCCACCTACTGTTTGACGATCATGAAATCGTATTTTCAAACGGTCTTGCCACCGAAAGTTATCTGCCCGGGCCGCAAAGTGCAGATGCTTTTCAATCAGACGTTTATCAAGAAATCTGTAGCATTTTCCCAGAAATAGACCCTGACACGGGCCTTTGGTACGGTGATGCGGGACGGATGATGTTAAAGGGTTATGAGGCCAAAGTGTTGCTTGCCAGCGCAGGCATCCATTAGATTTCGCATTCTGATATTGAAAACTTGCATTTTTGGTCAAAATACGGCCTTTATCCGCGAAATGTCTTTTGGGGATATCAAATGCGCCATTTCTTGTTCAGCCTTCTTACTTTGGTGTCGCTTTCATTTGGATACGCGCAAGCCCAAGACCTGACCGTTACAACTGTAACGCGTGCGCCTTTTTCTATGGAAATCGACAACAAACAAGTTGGTTTCAGTATGGATTTATGGGCAGAGATTGCTGCCAATCTAGGGCTTTCATATTCAGTTGAACGCGTTGATTCCTTTGGTGACATGTTGGGTGCGGTTGAGACAGGTCAATCAGATTTGGCCATTGCGAACATTTCAATCACATCAGCACGCGAACAAGTGTTGGATTTCTCGCACCCGATTTTTGCAAGTGGTTTGCAAATCATGATCCCAGCCAGCGATCAATCATCTTCTATTTGGCGGGCCATTCTAACACCGGAATTGGGTTTTGCTATTTTAGGGGCTTTCTTGGTTCTTTTTGCAGGCGGCATGCTTATGTGGTTCTTTGAACGCCGCGCCCAAGAATATTTCGACAAACCCGGCGGCCAAGCAATGTTCCCAGCCTTTTGGTGGGCGCTTAACCTTGTTGTAAACGGCGGCTTTGAAGAACGTGTACCCCGCACGGCGTTGGGCCGCCTGTTAGGTACGTTCCTGGTGGTGTCTTCCTTGTTTTTTGTATCGATATTTGTGGCCAAAATCACCACGATGATGACCGTCGATGCGTTACAAAGTTCGATCAGTTCAATCAGGGATTTGCATGGAAAACGTGTTGGTACGACATCTGGATCAACGGCTGCAAACTATATGACAGAGCGATCTGTTCGTTTTGTTGGCCACGATAACCTCGACAGTTTGCTAACCTCATTTGAGCAAGGCGATTTAGATGCCGTTGTTTTTGATGCGCCTGTGTTGGCCTATTACACAACCAACCACGGCTTTGGCAAAGGGCGATTGGTTGGCGGTGTGTTCTTGCCCGAAAACTATGGCATAGCCCTGCCCCAAGCCAGCCCACTGATTGAACCAATCAACCAGAGCCTGCTTAAATTGCGCGAGGACGGCACCTACCGAACCTTGATGAGCAAATGGTTCGGTCAAACCGACCTCGGCAACTAGGTATCAGCGGTATTGCGTGATTTGCGTGCCATAAAGGCATCGCGGGAAGAACGGATAACTGTCTGTGGCAAAATAGGTGTAGGTCCCGTTTACTGTCGCCCCATTGCATTGATCTAGGTTTCCAGCACCTGCGTTATATTCCCAATCCTGATTATAGGTTCCATCGTGTTTCCCAAAAGGCGCTGTTGCGCGTTTACCTGCTTTTAGCGTGTAACTGGCCTGAGCAGACGTGCCCGCATAATGGATTTCAAATCCATCCGCGGCATAGCCCATCAACGTGCCCTCGCCTGTGTTGATCAGGGCCGCAGGCATACCGTGATAATGATAAATGCCTCGATGGTCGACATGGGCATTTTGGTTGTCCGTGCCCAACTTCTTTGATCCGATCCCTTCAAGGTTCCAACCAGATGATCGATCGCGCGAATGACCGCGTGGTGAACTGGCGTCATACCAATCAGCCGTACCGGGGCGGATCAAAATGCCGTTCGTGGCAATGCCAACCGTGCGAACGCGGTAATTGGCGCGATCCCCTTTGGTGGGCGAGGACGTGACGCAAAATTTGATGTTCTGCGATTTAATCCGGTTCGGGTTGCCTCGATTTGGGAAATTCCCTGTCGTGTGATCGGGGATACCATTTGAGGCGATACAGGTTTTTGATCCTGTTTCCGAAACATCGACTTTGTTGCTGGCGGCCACGGCCAATCCTGCAAATCCGACGGTTGCGACTGCTGCTAGTATAAGATGTTTGTTCATGGTGTTCCCTTTGCGTGTTCAAAGGGTAATACGAACGCCGCCGGAAATTCCGTCGCGATCAATCGTAAAACGGATCCATCTTGGCGATGATCACCGAATTTTCAGCCAAAGCACGCGCCATCAATTCATCCTCGCCCGGATCAATTTCCTGACCCTCAGCCAAACGATCCTCACGGGTGCCATAACCAGTTACATCCAACGGCGCCGTACCTGCTTGTTTCAGGATAGCAACCGTTTCGCGAACGGCCTCGGCCTCGTCAACACCAGACGCAAAACACATTAGTCCAGCGCCCGTGGCTTTGGGCGGTAGTCCGTCGCCGTCTTTGCGACCAAGTTGCACAAGCAGGGTGAACACTTGTTGTTTGCGTTTACTTTCAGCCATTCGATTGCCCTTTTTCATCTGTCTTAGACGAAAATTTATCGTCAATTTTATCTGTTAACCGCTTCTAAGCGGAACTGCTGTCACCTTCAACACAACGTTTTCGATTACTACCGCAACCTAAGACGGATCAAAGGGGCAATATGGCAGCTACAGAAAAACTAACGGTCGACACCACACTTTCAGCCTTGGAAATGGCCGAAATTATTTTCGGCAATGGGGTCAGGGTTGAAACA
>Ga0208971_1000471_pt1 | contig 28668 bp, 21 predicted proteins | sample AOAMet1_18_M0_10_2_FD_188229 | JGI IMG/M metagenome (GOLD analysis project Ga0208971, IMG submission 188229) | Ammonia-oxidizing marine microbial communities from Monterey Bay, California, USA - CAN11_18_M0_10 (SPAdes) | ecosystem: Environmental > Aquatic > Marine > Intertidal zone | place...
ATGGTCAGTGGAGTGCACCCTGCCAGTGGAGCCACTGTTCCAATGGCCTCTTCGGGATCGGGAAAGACACATACCGGAATGGTCCCTGTAGAATCCTGACAATTCGGGTGGGATTCCGTAAAGTAAACCGTGTATTCTCCCACCTCCGGGAACACAGTGTAAATCTGAAAGTCAGTGCCCGTGGCAGGGCTGGACAATGCCTGCCCTTGTTCGGGCACAATGTTCCAATCGCCGTATGCCGGAACGCAATAAGTAGGGGTGGCAATCAGGCCACTTCCAAGGGCTTCATAAAGAAACGCAGGGCCGGCGCACACATTTTCAATGCCAAACATGTCCGGCGCCGGACTCTGATGAATGCGGATGGGCTCCACAATATTGGTCGCGTTGCCACACAGGTTGTTTGCGCTCAGTGTCACCGCAAAAGCATTGTCTTCACCTCCAGGCGTATTGGAGAAACAGCTGCTTGACCCATAAGTATGGCTCACCTCGACAGGCGGTGGGTGGCTGAATGACATGACATCCCCGTCGCCAAAACTCACATTGTATTGGGTTCCTGGGAGGTTGTTGTCCGTCTCCAGAATGGGAAAGGTCAGGGCATAGGGACTGCATACCGTGACACTGTTTCCCGGCAATGCTGAACCTATGGTGGGATTGGTCCCGACAAACAGACTGTCCTGTGCTGCTGATGTGCATCCATTGGCCCCTGCTGCTGTGATGCCAATTCCAAAGAGACCGAAGTCCGGGTAGGACGTCCCCACAGTGTCCAGCAAGGGATTGAATGAAGTCACCGTGGTATCCAGACCATTGCCCCAATTCACTGTCCAGGACAACACCCCCGCTCCATCAAAAGTGGAAGCCGGAAGGAGAAATGCAGGGAAATTGTCTTGCCCCAAACAAATGGCCGACAAGTCAGGCAGTCCTGGATTGGGCAACGCCAGCACCCCCACCGTTTGTGTTGTCGCGCAGCCCATCACCCCTCCCGGTCCCAGTGGACCTCCACTCACCGTCAAGGTCACCTCAAACTCCAGTGAACCCGATCCTATGGCATTTTGAAAAACATGCTCCGGCTGAATGGCCAACGATGAATCCCCGTCGCCAAAATCCCAAGCGTAGGTCAGCGACACATCTGGGGCAGCCACATCAAACGAAACCGCCTGGTCGGCGCATTGTCCTGCACCGAGCACCACAAAATCCGCTGCATTCCCGCAAGGAACTTGTGCCCACAACCCGGTTTGCGCCACAAAACACAGCCACAACCCAACCAATAAGCGCAAAACCTTCGCCATTCAACCCACAAAAATAACGCCTACACCTCGTTAATAATCAGCAGGTTCGTAGACGTCAATTCCTCTGCAGGACCCACCCCTCCCCCTCAACCGTCAAAACGCCGGCGCATATCAGCCGCCCATTGCGGAACACCTTCGGATGCCGGCGCGCAGTAAAAGGTGTCGAGCATATTGCGGTACCCCTCAGCCGCAGCCTCATCTGGGTTGATCATAAACAACGGAGACTCCGAAGGCGCAGTATCAATGAGCCCCGCAGCGGGATAGACCTGCATGGATGTCCCCACAACCAAGACAGCGTCGGCTTGGGCCACCGTCGCTGCTGCCCGGCCCATCATGGGCACCGCCTCTCCAAACCAAACCACGTGGGGCCTCAACTGCACGCCCCGCGAATCAACATCTCCGATGATGATATCCGGACCTGGCGCCGCCGGATCACCTACAGTCATGATGCCCGCATCATCCAAACCAGGATCGTCCTCGGCCCGAACTTGTTGCAACTGACCGTGCAAGTGCACCACTTGGGTGCTTCCTGCCCGCTCGTGGAGGTCATCGACATTTTGGGTCACAATTCTGACATCAAAAGCGTCCTCTAAAGCCGCCAAGGCCAGATGCGCAGCATTTGGTTCTACCTCGCGCAACTGGGCCCTGCGCTTGTTGTAAAAACCAAGGACCACAGCGGGGTTCGCTGCCCAAGCCTCTGGTGTGGCCACTTCCATCACATTGTAGCCCTCCCAAAGGCCATCGCTGTCTCGAAACGTCTTCAGTCCGCTCTCCCGGCTGATGCCCGCTCCTGAGAGCACCACCAAAACCGGCTTTTTACTGCGCAAATCCATCTTCTAAAGATGGCGAGAAAACCGCCTCAGATGCCAATACAACAGGCTGCAGAACCGCTGCGGGATTGTCATTTCGCCACTGTTGGAAATCCCTTGTCACAGGGATACATCCCCCGCAACTCTCAGGTAGCTTGGGCAGGAGTACCCTGACACATGGACAAACCACACCCCCCAACTTCGGTCATTCCCCATCAACTCGTGCGCTATGCCATTTTGATGTACTGGTCGATTTTTTGGCTCTTCAACCTGCTCGACAAAATCATCGGAGGCGCCCACTTCCTGTGGGTTGGACGCGATAGGTTCGCCCAATTTCAGAAGTATTTCGCATCCACTGGCCTCGACTCGCCACACATCGCAAATGCCGCTTTGGCAGTAGCCGGCGCCCTAGAGGCTTTCGCCTTCGTCTTCTTTGCTGGAGCCCTCCTCTACGAGCTTCAAAAAAACAGAGAAGCAGCACGCAGGTGGTGCTTCATCGGCACCCTACTCACGTTGTCCACGTTCACCTTCTTCTCGCTCGGTGACCATTGGTTTGGAGACCGTTTCGAACTGCTCGAGCACACCTTGTTTTGGTTCATTTCACTGGCATCATACTTGGTATTCATTCACCTCAAAGAGACCTCTACAGGAGAACAGGATGGTGCTTGGCCACGCCGACAGGTTTCCATTGCTGCTGCAGTTTCTGTGGTGTTGGTGGTGTTAACCAGCACCGCCATATTCCAACACAACAGCTCGGACTTCCCTCTGCGTCAAGCTCCGGTAACCGCAGAAGAGGTGGGAGACAACATCTACAAAGTGGCCTTTCCATTCCTTGGAGGCAGCACTGTGTTTGAACGGTCACTGGCCCAGTTCAAAGAGAACCACCCAGGCAAGGCCATCCAGCACATCTACACCGTGCCGAAACCCCTGCGCCTGAAAAAGGCCGACGCCTTGATCTTTTACATCATCACAGAAGACCAGCCATGAACGAGAAATCCATCCTCCGGCTCTTTATCCTGATTTTCTGGACCTTTTTCTGGGGCCTGAGCGTCACTGACAAAATCATCCCTGACGTGCAGTTCCTCTGGGTGGGCAAAGACTTCTTTGCGCTCTTTGTCAAGTTTTTCGGTTCTCTTGGGTTGAAGAACCCACTTTTTGCGACCACCGCGCTCGCCGGGGTATCGGCACTGGAAGCCTTGAATTTTGCCCTCTACCTCACTGCGACGCTCAGTTTCTTTAAAGGAAACGAAACCATCACCGAGAAGTGGTTCTTTCGGGCCATCCTCTCATCCATGGTGCTCTTTAGCCTCTTCTCCATCGCCGACCAAGTGTTCGGTGACCGGTTTCAGTTGCTCGAACACGGATTGTTTTGGCTCATCCTATTGGCCTCATGGATCGCGTTCAAACACATCCCGATTTCCGACGGATCCTCGTACAGCTGGAAGCCTTCTTCTGCGTCCAAAAGGGCCATCCTCGCAGGCTCGGCACTGACTTTGATCACCGCATGGTCGGTATGGGATTTTGCAGGAGACACTTTTGCCAATGTCGACCGCCCTGTGACAGGCGAAGAAGTCGTGGAAGGCATTTACAAATTCGACTTCCCCTTCCTAGCAGACAAGTTGGTCTGGGAGCAAACCGTCAATGCTTTCAAATCTGCACACCCCGGATTGGCCATCGATTATATCTACACAGGGCCCTCTGAGCTCAACTCAAAAAAGAAAACCCACTTGTTGCTCTACATATTCACCCACCCATTGGCTCTACCGGATCAGCCATAGGACTCCGAGCAAGAACAGGGGCAACGGTCAAATACAGCCGCCAGAAATAGAAATGCCCGCCTCAGAGAGGCGGGCATTTTGACTAGAAGTCCTCATGCTGATAAGGAGGCTTCAATCAGGGAGATAGCAAATAGATCGCGAGATCCAGCGTGAGAAACTAACCAACCCTAACGTCAAGAATCAAATCACACCTTCCATTTATATAGCTTCAAGAACTGCTGCTCAAAAGAGACATCCATTTTGAAGCGCTCAATAACTGTAGGAGTACACCTACAAGGTAGTGTGATTTATCTGACGACACAAATAAGTACACCGTTTTTCGTGAACCGCCATTTGGGCAATCAATCCATGCCTTCCGGCAACTGAATCTCCACACCCACGGCCAAAGCCCTCCACTCCTTCTCTGGGATATCAGCATTGGCCGCTCGAATGGCCTCATAATTTTCCATGCCAAAAACGCCTGTTAACTCGCCCCAAACAGTGCCGTCCCCTCTGACCATGGTGTAGGTCAATGCAGCCCCATTTTCTCCAGCCGAAATCCCCCCTTTGGCCCCGACATCGCCCCCATCTGACCCGCTGCTGTCCAAATCCAACTCAAGCGCAAAGGCGATGTCCGGCAGGATATCCAACGCGCTCCAATCCAAGATGCGTTCAAGCTCAATGTCATTGGCACCCCATGCATTGGCCGGTAAAAACAGTCCTCCAACGGCGACTAACAATGACATCAATGCCGAAATCAAAAAGGGAATCACCACCGGTCCAGTCAACCCCAACAACAGAAAGCCCAACAATGGCTGATTGTCATTTTCTTTTCGGACTGCACGGACTTCACTTGCAAAATAATAAGCGTCTCCGTCGTTAAGACGCACCAACGCCTGTAACATACCGCCCAAATAAGCCATCAAGGAAGACAACGCAACGCCCACCAACAGCGCAAGTGCCAAGATGCCGAGCAAGAATGTAGCAATGCGCAAGCCCTTTGAAGCTTCTATCTCGGCCGGCAACCCTTGCAACAAGTCCAACCGGGGACCTGTAGTGGCAGCGTCTGTCTCCGAGTCCTCAGCGAGAAGCAACAGCTCGGCGTCAATCTGTGCTAGGGTAGCCTCCATCTCCTGGAGCTTGCTCATTCCACCAAAACTCAATGGCGCTCCATCCCCATCCTCCGACGAGCCTCCGCGGGACACAACTGCGTAGTCGCTATCGTGACTCCAAACCACCAGCGCACTAGAGGCATTGGTTTCCGAAACACGCGAACGCGGGGCAGCCAAATTGGGCTGTACACTGCGCCGGGTCGCCACTGGTTCCGTCTCCTGCTCTCCCCGGTAGGCCTTCACGCGATACGAATATGTCGTGTCACGGACAGCTTCGTCCACATAATAGGTCACGTTGGCCTGAAGCTTGACCAGCTCAGACCAATTGTCACCCCCATAACTGCGCTCAACCACAAATCCTTCCTCATTCCAATCGCGGTCATTCCAATTGAGCACCACGCGGAAGTTCCCCTCAGCCTTCGCACGAACAGAAGCAGGCCCTTCAATCTCCGCACTTCTCGTCACGGCAAAAACCACATTACCCGGTCCGCTGCCCCCCTTTCTGTTGCTCGCAGTAACCCGGTATTGGTAAGCCTCACCAGAAACCAAACCTTCGTCCACATAACCAGACCGCACCAAACCATCCGCTACCAAAGACCATGTTTCTCCACCATCGCCGCTTCGCTCCACACTGTAAGTGGACCGCTCGTCCCGTTCCAAGACAATTTCAGCGCGCAACACCGCCGCAGCATCTTGCAGTTCGGCAGAGCGCACAGCACGCATGGACTGACGCGCTTCGTATGCCGCGCGCATTTCATCATGCATGACAGAATAATCCACCGTTCGAATCCCAGACATCGCAGCCTGTGGCGTTTCCAATAGATTCAATGGAAATGCGGTCATGTACTCAATCTGAGCCATCCGCTTTTCGACCGCAGGTTGATCTTCAATGGCCTGACTCCACGCTGCAAAGGCCGCTCCTGAGTCCGCCAAAGTCTCGTCAATGGCCGCGCCCTTTTCTGCAACGACACCCGCCATATTGTCCAAAGCAGCATTCTTCAATTCAAATGTGCCATAGAATGCACCCAAGGCCAACAACACCGGCAAAGCAGCCACCAACGCTCCCAAAACAGAGCCAGGAATCAAACCCACCAGAACCTTTAGGACACTGTCTCGGCCCATTCTAATCAAGCAGAGCATCTCCTCCAGCGGTCCTTCTTGCCTGCCTTCCAAAACATAAAAAGGCAACACAACCATGGACAATACCAAGACAAGAGACACACCAATACCGATGGCTGTAGCTGCATGGGCTGCAGTAATGAGCACACCCAAAATCAAATACCCTGCAGCTGGAACAGCCCCCGAATAGGCGACGAGGTATACCAGCACCAAAACAGCCGCAGCTGCTCCCACATACTTCATCCCCAATTGTGCAGTCCGCTTTCCCACCGATCGGTGGACTTCCATCTGGTGACCCTCATCATCACCACGCTCCTTCATAGAAGCCAAAACGCCTAAACCCCACAGGAAGGGAACTTCAGCCAACAGAATGGCCAAGAAAAAGAGGAGGTCTTGACCTGCCCATGTTGCTGCCCAGTATCCAATGCCAACAATGACGCTGACCGAAGTAACGGACCACCATCCGACACGAAGACCAGCACGGCCAAAAGATCCCTTGACCTGATGATACACCGATTTGTAAATACGCCAAGGCCACAAGACCACGTAATGCCATAAGATCTTAGACAGCAGGACAACAGGAATGACAATTGCGTTTTTCCAAAACCACATGAAGCCCTTGTTCCACAACCAAAGCAGAACCTGAATGAGCCAGCGCACAAGTCTGACTACCAGCTCAAACAACACCATCACAGCATACGCTGCAGTAGCGAATACATTATAAACGAAAGCCAAAGGTGCCACCAACAAAAAAAGCGGTGTCCAATACCCTTTCAGCTTTGCAGAAAAACTTTTAAAATCAAGAATCCACTCTACTTTTTCATCACGGTATGATTGAAATACCAGACCCAAAACAGTCAGCAACAAGACTGTGGGTGCCCACATCAACAAAAGATTCATTTTGCATTTATTTACCTTCTCATATTCCGACTTAATCTCAATTCACCCCATTTCACTTATGAACACCAAAACACGTCGATGGATGAATGCCTGACCTAACACGTTTCATAGACCACATAAGTCATCAAGCAGGAGAGATAACCTTTTTCGTCCAGCCACATCACCACTTCCGGCAAGCGACCTCAAACGCAAACTGTTAACCCATTGACCCTCAATCCTTCAACAAAACCAATCTGACCCAAGGGGCCATTGGCCTCGGATTTCGACAATACAGAACGAAACAACAGGTGCCCCCCTCCTTCTCCACCCACTTGCGCCTGACTACATTCGCACCCTATATGGCCAAGAAAAAGATCATCAACCGCGCCTCGGAGAAATTCCTGGAGGCTTACCTCAACAACCCTTCCCCAACCGGATTCGAGAGTGCGGGGCAAAAGATGTGGTTGGACTACATCAATCCGTACATCGACGAACACATTGTCGATACCTACGGCACGGTTGTAGGGGTGATCAATCCGAAAGCCGAGTACAAGGTGGTCATCGAGGCCCATGCCGATGAAATCAGCTGGTTTGTGCACTACATCACCAACGACGGCTTCATCTATCTCCGACGCAACGGAGGCAGCGATCACCAAATCGCCCCCTCAAAGCGGGTGGACATCCACACCAAGGAAGGCACCGTGAAAGCCGTCTTCGGATGGCCCGCAATCCACACCCGTACAGCGGGCAAAGAGGCCGCACCCACCCTCAAAAACATCTTCCTTGACGTCGGAGCCAAAGACAAGGCCGAAGTCGAAAAGATGGGCATCCACGTGGGTTGCGTCGTCACCTACGAAGACACCTACATGATGCTGAACAAGCAGTGGTACGTGGGAAGAGCGCTCGACAACCGTGCAGGTGGATTCATGATCGCTGAAGTCGCCCGAATGCTCAAAGAAAACAAGGTTGAACTGCCATTTGGACTGTACATCACGAACAGTGTTCAGGAGGAAATCGGCCTGCGTGGGGCGCAAATGATTGCAGAGCGAATCCAACCCGACGTGGCCATCGTCACGGATGTGACGCACTGCACGCACACCCCAATGATGAACAAGATTGACCAGGGTGATGTCGCTGCGGGAAAAGGTCCGGGTGTCACCTATGGTCCAGCCGTACAAAACAACCTGCTTCAGCGCATCATTGACACCGCTGACAGCAACAAGATCCCCCTCCAGCGCATGGCAGCAAGCCGTTTTACTGGAACGGACACCGACGCCTTTGCCTACTCAAACAAAGGGGTGCCCAGCGCCCTGATTTCGTTGCCATTGCGCTACATGCACACCACTGTGGAAATGGTACACAAGCAAGACGTCGAAGACTGCATTCGCCTCATCTATGAGACGTTGCAAAACATCAAACCCGGAGAGGACTTCAAATACCTCTAAAGGTTTCTTTGGTTCAGCACGAAGCAGCGTGAACGCCTAAAGTTCTCAGAAATGAACTGGAATCCTGCAGCAGCTGGCTGCAGGTTTCGCGGCCTATGGCCACATTACGCCCCTTGCCATTGACCCAGAATGGGTGAATCAGGCACCAAAAGGCCCCATATGTTCCATCCACCCGCGGAGCTGGTGAATGTCCAGTGGCTTGGGCAAAAGGGCCTCTACGATCGGATGGCCTTCAGCACGGCTCAACTCCTCGGGATCCAAGGTGGCGCTCAACATGAACACTGTGAGCCTGGAGAGTGCTGTCACAGGATACATTTCCATGCGTTCCAACACGCCAAAACCATCCAATCCTGGCATTCTTATGTCCAGCAGCACCACAACACCCCCCGCTTCCAAAGCGGATCCCGGTCGCAAATCGTCTTCTTCGACACCCGCGTCAGCGGCCAAAGCCTCCAAGAAGTTTGGACCGTCCTTGAATTTTCGCACAGAGCCCCCAAAAGCAGCCTCGACCAAACGACCATTGACAACGCGGTCAATCTCATTGTCGTCTACAAGCCAGAACTCTTTTGATTTAGACATGCTGATTAAAGATTCTGTTTATAATACTAAACGCCCGTAAGAAATATCCGGTTTGCTCTCCTTTGCTCACTTGGCCGTTCGGTCCATCCACTGGGCATAACGCTGTCGCTCCTCAAGCACCTCTATCCGTAAGTTGCGCAAATCTTCCTGCACCCGCGACACCGCAGCTTGCGTACCGTCCTCCAAGGCCTCGTCAAACTCTTGGACCCGCCCCGCAAACTTCTCCAGCATGGCCAACACCTCTGTGCCCTGCTCCGCATTCTGGACCCTAGACTGGTTGAGGTCATAGCCCGATTGGATCACGTTGCGCAGCTCCTCTTCGTTCCAAGGCTTGGACACAAACCGATAAACCTGCCCTTTATTGATGGCATCCACTACCGCGTCGGTATCGGCATAACCCGTTACAAGCACACGGCTCACGTCCGGATGATCGGGCATGATCAACTCGAAAAACTCCACCCCGCTGATGCGCGGCATGCGCTGGTCACTCAAGACCACATGAAAGTGGTGCTCATCCAAAAGCCGCACGGCTTGGTGCGGCTCTATGCAAGTGTGCACCTCAAACTCCCTGCGAAACGCCGCCTTAAATGAGAAAAGGTTGGCCTCTTCATCATCGAGGTACAAAACGCGAATGATATCCTCAGCCATGGTTCGTTGCTTTTAACTGTCTCATGCGGCTTCATTTTCAGTTTTATTCTCCCCTCTGTCCTTTGCATCCAATGCAAACAGCAACTGAAATTCAGTCCCCTCTCCAACCTCACTCTTTACTGCCACTTTGGCCCCGTGATCATCCAAAATACCCTTGACAATACTCAAGCCCAAACCTGTCCCTTTGCCCACGTCTTTAGTGGTGTAAAAGGGGTCAAAAATCCGCTGTCGTGTGACCTCATCCATGCCCGTTCCGTTGTCTCGGATCAACACTTTCAATGATTCGAACCTACCCGACCCATCTTTTATGCCACTCAGGCCCACTTGCACCTTTCGTGCTTGAACCTCATCCCATCGGGATTCAGTGGCTTGTACGGCGTTCACAATGATGTTCATGAACACCTGGCTGAGTTTGCCACTCTGACACCACAATGGGGGGAGGCCATCCTCCAACTGCACATTCAGTTCCGCCTTGCTGCGGGCCCGATCGCCGAGCACCGTAATGGAGGCCTCCAAAAGTTCACCCAAGGATGCCGCCACAAGGCTGTCTCCATCCATGCGGCCAAACACCCGCAGTCCCCCTACTATATGGGCTGTGCGGTCCGCACCATCGAGGATGCCCTGTATCAACTGCCGGCTTTCTTCGATCAAGAACCCCAGATCGAGAGACCGGGCCAAATCCTGGGCCTTGGTCACCATCAGCATGGCATCAGGGTCGCTTTTGGACACGGCCTGTAAGGCGCGAACGTGGGCTTCAATGACCTCGATGAGTTCCTCCATGTCCCGCCTCAGCGAAGTGGCATTGGATTGAACGTAGTTAATGGGGTTGTTCAACTCGTGCGCAATCCCAGCTGTCATTTGTCCCAACGAAGCCAGTTTCTCGGTCTGAATCAGCTGGTCTTGGGCCCCTTGCAACTTCTGCAACGCTCCAGACAACCCATTGTTGGCCTTGGCAAGGGCATCGGTCCGCTCCTTGACCCGGGCCTCCAAATCCGCATTCTGCTCCTTGACAATGCGCTCATTCTCCAAGGAGACGGCCAGCGCCTTGGCATTGGCCTCATCGCTCGATCGTTTGAGCACATTGATGCGGTTGCCCAGCGCAAAACTCAAGAGCAACATCTCCAAAACCGTCCCCAGCGGAAGCAAAGCAGCGGCTAGCGGTGTAGAAGACAACACCCCAAAGTCCCGCAAGGCCTGCATGGTCACCGCCACCAAAAAAATACTCCACGCCACAAAATACCAGGGCGCCGAAGGGTTTCCTTTTCGCCAGCTCACAATGGAAAGTACCAGCATGGCCGGAGCGGAGAGTGCGCCAAGATTCACAAGGTTGTAGGCCAAACTGGGCATGCCCATCATGGCCGCCCCCAATGCAGCAGCATAGACCACCAACAACAACTGGATGAGCACATTCCACTTTGGGGTATACCGCCGCACCTCCAAAAAATGCCGGGCAAACACCAAAGCCGCCAGACCACTTGAAGCACCCATGACTGTGAGGCCGTTCACAGCCATCCAAGGCGATTGGCCCCAAAGCAAGCGGTCATAACCATTAAATCCCCATTGGACCAAGCCCACCGTCAGCACCACAAAGAGGTAGCTGAAGTATGCGCGTTGTCCAGTGCTAAAAGCCAAGAAGGTGTTGTAAATCAAAATGGCCAAGACCATACCCGAATAGACGGCCACCGCCAAATCCCGGCGGCGGCGGGTGGCCTCGACTTTGTCCACTTGCGTCAAAGAAAAAGGCAACAACAAAGGCTTGGTGCTGCGCACCCTAAACCAAAGTTCGTGGGCGTCGTTCAGCGGCAATGCAAACGATGGAATCAAATCTTCTGCGTTTCCATAAGCGGCACCAGACTGGACCGACCCGAGCACCCGTGCTCCATTGAGAACGAAAACATCGATGGAGTCAAGGGTGGGATTGTCCAAAACCACCCTGGCGTTTCTAGGAGCCCCCTGCCATCCCGAAACCCGAACCCAATAAGCTGCAGCGGTGGAACCCAAATTCGGACGCTCACTTTCCAAGCGCTGGACCCCCCCTTGCTTCAGATGGACCTGCTCAGGGCGCAGGGTACCGGTGGGGTCTTCAAAAGTCTCCAGCACCAGCGCATCCACAATGGTTTCCGAGCCCGAATTGCACCCCGCAAGCGACGCCACGGCCATCAAAAGGAACGCCAACAGCGGCACCTTTACCCGCCCATATGCCGGGCCAAAACGCATCAAGCCAAGTGATTCTCGATGCGGTAGCTGATCGGATGGAAACGACCGTCTATGGGATGGACATGGCTGGGCTCTTCTGCCGATCTCCTGATCAAGGCCTGTACATCTGGCGCCGCGTTTTCGATGCTTTCTGGAAACATAAAGTGGCCAATTTCTGAGCGTATCGGAGGTGCGGGGTAAGGAAACACACCTTCGTTGCCCCAATCCGTCTTGATCGAAAAACCCAACTCTCGCTGAATGGGGCGCATGTTGACGCCCATAAAAGCATAGCCATGAAGAATGTCCAACCGCGGCATCAATCCCAAACCAACGCAAGCCATGGGCAGCATTCCTATCCCCGCCATGGCCGTCTCTCGCCGGCTCCAGAGCGCACAGAATTCAGCGCACCCTTCTTCTTGGACGCCATCCAAAACAGCGACGACTTCAGGGTGGTCCGCCCGCACTGCAAGCTCCATGGGCAAGGCATTGTCAGGTTGCCGCTTCTGCAAGCGCATACCACTCAAGAGGACTTCCTCGTTCTGACAAGTCAGCAGAAACAAAGTGGTATCGGGATCCCCTATCCACTCCTCGTTAAATGACGTGAGGTTGGAAATACCCGATGCACTCAAGACCGCCTTGTGCCCTTCCGCAAAACGGCGGGACAGTTCTAAATCCTCCGAAGACGAAAAAACGTGCAAAGTGGTTTCCCGCAGGCTGCGGGCCACGTCAACCGCCTCACGCGGTATGTGCGATGGAGAGCTGCTCATTAAAATCGAATCTGATGCGTTGATCTGCGAGGTCTTCCCCCAGTAAAATGCGACGGGCTACTGTAGCCGTCATTCCTGCGCCAATGGCGACATCACTGTGTAATTGCGGCCAGCCAACCAAGGATTTACCGACCTCTCCCAAACTCTCTTTGGCCCGGTCACTGATGGCAGACAGATCTACAAAAGCATCGAGAAGCTCCTGCGTCCATCCTCCGCCGCCGGCCAATTCTGTCAATTGTTCAGCAGTGAGCCGGCCGTGCAAGAAGTCTTCTGTTTCCTCCAGGTCATAGCGCTCTATGTCCAAAAGACCCCGGTCGTTGGTTTCCATCACCAACGGCATGCGACGGTCACGCGCACCCAGCCTCAACAGCGCCTTCGCCGAAGGAGCGTCACAAGCATCGACCACGAGGTCCAATCCACCGAGGAAATCTTCCATCACCTCAGGCACAAAACCCGAAGGCCACACTTCAACCTCCAAGTATGGATCCACCTCTGCAATCGCGCGGGCTGTAGAAATCAACTTGGAAGCCCCCAACTCAAACACCGAAGCAGGAATCCGGTTGAGGTTGGAAAGCTCGATGGTGTCGGCATCTGCCAAATGCAAGCGTCCAACGACGCGCTCCATGGCCATGGCCATGGCCACACTTCGGCCCACAGACATGCCCACAACGCCGGCAGACTTCATGGAAAGTTCCTGCTGCTCCTCACTGCGAATCTTGTTGCGGTTGCGGTTGGTCCGGACAGCAATAAAATCAGCTTCTTCCAAGAGAAGTACCGCTTTCTGACGCCAGGGATACCAAGCCACAGTCCCGTAACGGCCAGTGGGGCTGCTGCCCTCACGGGCAGAGAACGCCGCAGTGGCCTCACCCAAGGGCTCCCCGGGATGGCTGCACTTGAACCATTCATTCCACTGTCCTGCCATCAGACTGGCGTCCAAAGGCGCAGGGTTCACGCGCGAAAAGGCACGCCACGCTTCTTGTCCTTCCAGACTCGAAAGGCAAAACTTAACCGCGCGAAATGATGACTCGGACATTCAATGAATATCCCGTTACAAACCCTGCGGTAAACCTCAGAAAAAAGAGCTTATCCACGCCGCATGGTGGATGTCTGGAAAAATCCCTTATCGAACTGCGCAACCTTTCTCAAAACCTTGCGTAAGGAATTCTAAGATGCTTCTCACCACCCCCACCTTCAACATCGAAGTTCTACCCAATGCACTCGCTGCACTGCCAGAACTGTTTGCCGGATTGGACGACCTTCTCCCCGCACTCGACATCCAGCTGGAAGAAATTTGGTCAGGCGATCTCGGTCCTGCGACGGAGGTTTTAATCACTGCCAACATCGATCAAGCCTTCTTGGACTCAAGGGCGATTTTCTTGGTTAACCCAAAGGTTGATTCCGACAAATTGTTGTCGCTAGAAAAAACTGGGCGCCAAGTCCTTCAGGTCTCGCAAGGCATGACACAAGGCGATTGGGTCGACAGCTTTGCCCGTTTCATGCTCACGCTCCGCGTCTCGGAGTTCAAGCAGGCACAGCAGTCCGTGGTGGTCCACAAAAAGGGCCGCACGAAGTCCATTACAGCTTCTTTGCCCAAAAGGAAAAAAGCCAGCTAAAACGAGGACTTAAAGTTCTCCGGCCCGCATCCGCACAAAACGGTTGCCCAAAATGTTGGCCCAGTCCCGGATCACATCCAAGCTTTCCTGCGTGTCTTCTGAGACCGACTTGCCTCCCATGCGCAGGACCAGCCAACCGTAAAGGGCCACCAACATGGCCTCTACTTCAGTTCCAGTAGGCTCCCCGCGCTTGGCCATCTCATCCATGTGTGGCTTGGCCAATTCTGCTGCCGCCTTGTACTCCTCATCCTTGAGGACGTCCAACAGCGTCCGGTGCAGATAGGTCAACTCGATCATGACCTCATCCAAAGCACCGATGTGTCCCTTTGCCGTCTTCTTCTCTCGGCGCAAAGACTGGATCAGGTCTCCAAACCAAGCCAGTTCCGCTTCCAATCGGTCGCCGTTGTAGGCCGAAGAAAGGTGCGTCCTCAAAGCGCCCAGGTCCAGGTTAACCGCGCGCACGAGGTCCTCCATTTGCCAGACGTACAAGATGTACTCGACGATGTGCTGCTGGCGCTTCTCTTCTGCGGTGGTCATGACTCGGGTTGGTCTGGGGATCCAATAGACAGGGCGCTGCCCCGGGCTGCTTTCATCGAAAGAAATACCTGCTCTACCTCAGGAATCAACCGCTGGGCAAATTCCTCTACAGCTTTCAGTCCTCCGGAACCCTCTACAGGCAGGCGATACGTCTGCTCCAAAGGCCCCCACACAAACTGCACGTGGTACTTCTCGTTCCATTCCTGAACGACAATGCGCATGGCGCGATGGGGAATTTGAGCTACAGTTCTCATGGCTTTCGGCTGCGAAGGTAGAATTTCGCAGCGTGCAAGACCCTTGGCTTCATCGATGGCGCGGCCCTTTGGCCGAACAACCTCAAAGTTTGGCCGCTTTAATGCGGCTGCGGTGGGCTGTGGGCTCTGCCCCTTTGATGGCCCGCCACCCTGACTTGGGCTTTCAAGTGCTGGACGACCAATGGTGTCAAAACGCCCTTGTCGCGGACTTGCCCCTTTTCAACCAATGGGCATCAGAATTGGTCATGGGACGGACGCCATTGCCACAGCACATTTTAGAGCCGGGCGGACAGCTGCTGGGCAAACATTTCGAAGCCTTGATCGCATTTTGGCTCGAATCCAGTCCTCATTTTCGCTTGCGCGCCCACAGCGTCCAGCTCCAAGACAACAAGCGTACCGTGGGCGAACTTGACTTTCTGGTAGAGGACGTTCAACACGGCCGCACACTGCACATGGAAGTGGCCAGCAAATTCTACCTCGCAGCAGAGGACGGCGCCGCATGGACCCACTGGGTAGGCCCGTCCGGCCGCCATGACACCCTCGCAGGCAAAATGAACAAGCTCGTCGACCAATTGGCGGCAAGCCAACTCCGCCCAGCCCGCGAATTCATGCACGCAGAGCGCATCGCCACCCCGGAGCCCGTGCTGCTCATGAAAGGCTGGTTTTTCCATCACCACTCCCGCTTGAACCGCCACCGTCCTCCCCAATGGGCGCACCCGCAGTATGCCGCTGGTTGGTGGTGCAAGCCCCATGAAGCCCATGACATTATGGGGAGCGATCACGTGCGGATTCTGCCGCTCCCGAAAGGCAGGTGGCTGGGCCAATTTCACCCCACAGAAGGGGACCCGCCCCTGCATTGGAGCCGCCTTGAAGCGGTCCTACACGATCACTTTTCGCGCACGCACAAAGCGCTCATGTGCGCTGTGGTGATCGAAGGCGACACCGGATGGGAAGAAATCTCCCGCGGCTTTGTGGTGCACAAAGACTGGCCGGAACGCGGACGTTGATCAGCCCCAGAAGAAGGCATACAGGACCGCCAAGACCGTCAGCACTGCAAAGGCGCCAATGTTGTAGAGCGGCTCGGTAGCAAAAGTGCCCCGCGACAATTCGATGCCCTTGGCGTCGTCTGCCCCCTTGCCCTCGGAACGGCTCACCAACGCAATCACCAACATGGTCAACAGCGTCGTCAGCCCCATTTGATCCAAGAAAGGCAACTCCACAAACAGCGCGCTATCGGACCATCCTTTGGGGGCCACCTTGAAGTACATGGCAATCGGAATGGACATCAGAGCGCCTGTAATCGCTCCACGGTTGGTTGTTTTCTTCCAGAACAAGCCCAAAATGAACACCGCCAAAATGCCTGGACTCACCACACCGGTGTACTCCTGAATGAATTGGAAGGCCTGGTCGATGCCCCCCAGAAGCGGCGCCATAATGCAGGCGACCACCAAAGCCACTGTAGCCGAGATGCGCCCCATCCGCACCGTGGCGCGGTCGTCGGCACCCGGATTGATGTAGGGCTTGTAGATGTCCATGGTGAAGATGGTCGACGTGCTGTTGAGCATGGAGGCCAGAGAAGACACAATGGCCGCTGCAAGGGCCGCAAACGCAAGACCCTTCAAGCCTGTGGGCAAAAACTGCAACAACCAAGGGTAAGCAAAGTCAGGGTTGGCTCCTGTGGGGGGCTTGTTGAGCGCCGCCTCACCCAAGCCGGCCATCACGGCCGCATCTTGCGTCATGACATAGGCCGCAATGCCGGGGATCACCACAATCAGAGGGAGAATGAGCTTGAGGCCAGCTGCAAACAGAATGCCGCGCTGGGATTCTTTGAGCGACTTGGCCGCCAGCGTTCGCTGGATGATGTATTGGTTGAATCCCCAATAGTAGATGTTGGCCACCCACATGCCGCCCACCAGCACACCGATGCCAGGAAGGTTCATGTATTCGGGATGGTCCTCGTCGAGGATCATGGCAAACTTGTCTGGAGCCGCATCATAAATCGCACTGAATCCAGCCCACATTCCGGCTCCTCCAGAAACCGCATCCAAGGCCAAGTAAGTGGTCACCAAACCACCCATCACCAAAAACACAACTTGGATCACGTCCGTCCAGGACACCGCCGACAACCCTCCGTACAACGAATAAGCCGCAGCAAACAGCCCCAGCCCCATCACCCCGTAGACCATGGGTATGCCCATGATGGTTTCCAATGCCAAGGAGCCCAAATAGAGCACCGAAGCCAGGTTCACGAATACGTAGAGTGAAATCCAAAAGACCGCAAGAATGGTCTTGAGGTTGGTGGAATAGCGCTGCTCGACAAATTCGGGAATGGTGTACAGTCCCTTCTCGATGAAAATGGGCAGGAAGTATTTACCGACGATGATCAAGGTCAATGCCGCCATCCACTCATAGGAAGCAATGGCCAAACCAATCTTGAAGCCTGAACCCGACATTCCGATGAACTGCTCGGCAGAAATGTTGGCCGCAATCAGCGAGGCACCCACCGCCCACCAAGGGAGAGACTTGCTCGCGAGGAAGTAGTCCTCTGCATTTTTTTGGTGCCCCTTTTTGTCGCGGGACACCCAAAGGCCAACCCCCAAAATGAGGATGGCATAACCGATAAATATGGCGTAATCGAGCGCCGAAAAGGTACTGGTCATGATGCTGTAAGGTGTTGGGGACCCCGTGACATTGACCGGGTCAGGCCAAGCAATGTACACCGTACACGGTTCATGTCCCCCACCCTTTGCCGAACCATAACTTTGGACGGGTCAACTCCCGATGAACAGGCCCTGAATCCAGCCGCACATGAAGCACCTCCGCCTGGCCATACTGCTGTCTGTTTTGATGGTTTTCTGTCAAGACCCTGCCGCACAAACCCTTCTTCCTTACACTGAGGATCCCTCGGTCGTTGAGGAAAATAAGCTCCCAGCCCGCGCCACATTTTACACCGCTTCTAGCCTCGAAAGCGCAAGTGCCGACACCCCTTCCTACGGGGACCGCTACCAAAGCCTAAACGGAACGTGGACGTTCAATTGGTCGCGAACGCCAGAAGAACAACCCAAGGGATTTTATGCGCCCGGCTTCGACACTGCAGGGTGGGACGACATAGCCGTTCCGGGGAACTGGGAACTGCAAGGTTTTGGAACCCCGATTTACACCAACCACCCCTACCCTTTTTACTGGAAGTCATCCCCTCTTCCGCCAGACATTCCCGACGATTGGAATCCCGTGGGCAACTATGTCCGGACTTTCCAAGTGCCCAAGTCTTGGGACGGCCAGCGCGTCATCCTGCACTTCGGCGCTGTCAAATCTGCCTTTTTCGTTTGGATCAATGGCCAGCGGATCGGGTACAGCCAAGGTTCCAAGCTGCCCGCTGAGTTTGATGTTTCCGACGCCCTCAAAAGTGGCGAGAACACGGTAGCGCTGGAAGTGTACCGCTGGAGCGATGGCAGCTTCCTCGAGTGTCAAGACTTTTGGCGGCTTTCTGGCATCGAACGCGACGTGTGGATCCAAGCCCAGCCCCAAGCGCACATCGCAGACGTCCAGGTCGAAAGCGGCTTGAAAAACCGCTACACCGACGGTGTTTTTTCAGTGTCCCTGGACATTGCGCATTTGGGCAAAAAACCGTTCGAAGGAACCGCGCAATGCCGGCTCTCCTCCGGCGGACGAAGCGCTGCCGAGGCCGTGCTCCCCATCCGCGTTTCTCCCGGCGACACCACCCGATTTACATGGAGCGAGCATCCCTCTGCGGTCATAGCCTGGACGGCAGAAACCCCCCACCTTTATGAATTGGACATCGTCCTAATGGACAGCGGTTCAGAAGTCCAAGAAGCCACCAGACTCGAGGTGGGCTTCCGAGACATCCGCATCGAAGATGGCCTCGTCAAAGTCAATGGCAAAGCCCTGCTGATCAAAGGCACCAACCGCCATGAGCACCACCCTGAAACGGGACATGTGATCGATCGGGCCTCGATGGAAGCCGACATAAAGACCCTCAAGGCCCACAACTTCAATGCGGTCCGCACCTCGCATTATCCCAACCACCCGTATTGGTACAGCCTTTGTAACCGATTCGGGCTCTATGTGGTGGATGAAGCCAACATAGAAAGCCATGGCATGGGCTACGCGCCCGACCGCACCCTCGGCAACAACGCCGACTGGGAGCATGCCCACTTGATGCGCACTGCCCGCATGGTCGCCCGCGACCGCAACCACCCATCCATCCTCTGCTGGTCGCTGGGCAATGAAGCCGGAAACGGCGTGAACTTCGAGGCGACTTACGCCTTTGTCAAAACCGCGGATCCCAGCCGTTTTGTGACCTACGAGCGGGCCGAACAAGCCTCCAATACGGACGTCTACGTGCCGATGTATGCGGACTACATGCACCTCGAAAAGTTTGCCCGTCAAAATCAAGACCTGCGTCCGCTGATCCAATGCGAATACGCCCACGCCATGGGGAACAGCTTGGGCGGATTCAAAGAATACTGGGACATCTACAGGCGTTACCCCAGGCTGCAAGGCGGCTTTATTTGGGACTTCAAGGACCAGGGACTGTGGGAGGAAAAAGAGGGGAAGCGCTACCTGGCCTATGGCGGTGATTATGGGCCCGAAGGAACACCGAGCGACCACAACTTCCTGAACAATGGCCTGGTCATGGCGGACGGCACGCCCCACCCCCACATGCTCGAAGCCAAGCAGGTCCAACAACCCCTTCAATTCGGGTTGGGCCATCCAACGGGTTCCAAATTGAGGATGGAAAGCGAATACCGGTTTAGAGAGGTCGTGGTCGACATCGCTTGGACCGTCATGGCCGATGGCCGAGCGGTCGACCAAGGCACCCTTCCGGCAGTCACGGTTCGGCCCCTGACATCATCAGTACTGGACCTTCCTGTTAAGGACCGGGACTTCGGAAACGCAGAAGTTGTCCTCAACATCGAAGCCACGTTGACCCAAGCAGACCCCTTGCTACCAGCAGGGCATGTGCTGGCCCAATACCAACACATCCTCAACCCTGGAACGCCATCCCCGCCACCCGCAAAACAGGGCAGGGTCAGCCTCAAGGTCGAGGGGAGCAATGTGATCCTCGGATTTGAGGGCGGCGCCCTGTCATTGGACAGGAACACAGGAGAAGTCGCAGGCTACCAAGTCGGAGGGCGCCACCTCATCACCAGCGGAGGCAGGCCCAATTTTTGGCGCCCTCCAGTTGACAACGACTACGGGACGGGCTCGCCAGAACACCGCGCAGAATGGCGCGACCCGTTCAACGTTCCCGGACCAGCCAAAATGACCAACAAGCGACAAGAAAACGGCAGCATGCACGTCACATTTGCCCGGTCCATTCTCAGCGGTGACGCCGTCGTATCCGTGCAGTACAACGTGGACGCTGGAGGTGTTGTGAGCGTCACGCAGCAAATGCAAACCCATGGAGGAAAAGCCGCCCCCGACCTCGCGGGAAGGCACCGCTCCCTCGAAGCAGGTACACACGGAAATTTGTACCGGTTTGGACAACACTGGGTCCTGCCGCCGGGCATGGAGGTGGCCCAATGGTACGGGCGCGGCCCCATCGAATCTGCATCCGACAGAAAAGAAGCCGCCCTGCTCGGACAACATTCGATGCCCATCGCAGAACTCGCAACACCCTACGCCCGGCCGCAATACAACGGCACCAGAACCGACACCCGCTGGCTGCGCATCCGCGACGCAGCAGGTTTTGGATTGGAGTTTGAATCCCAGGTGCCCTTTGATTTTACCGCCCTGCATTTCTCCCCAGACCAACTGGATTCCGGACCGCGCAAAGAAGAGCACCAAAGCCACTTCCGCTTGCTCGAACCCACCGACGAAACCCACTTGGACATTGACGGCTTCTCGGCCGGGGTGGCCTGCATCAACAGTTGGGGCGCCCTTCCGCTGCCAGAATACCGCCTCCCCTACCGGGACTACCACTACGAATACACTTTCAGGCCAGTAAAACCCTAACCAAAAATCAACCTGCGCACTTTGCTCCAATTGAACATACCTCTCACACAACCGTTCTGTTGACATGGCACATCGTCTCGTCCTGCTGGCACTTACAGCACTTTCGACCGGCATTTTCGCCCAGCGGCCAAATGGCGGCCAGCGTCCATCAGGGAGCGCTCCAAACATGGACAACCGACCAAAAATCGGCGTGGTTTATGGCAACGTGGAGGACCAAGCTTCAGGCTCGCCGATTGAATTCGCCACCATCAGCATTTTGGCCTTCGACGAAAACAAGGTCATCACAGGAGGGGTCACCGACGCCAAAGGGCGGTTCCGCATCACCGAAATTCCCGTTGGCCGGTTTCGCGCCCAAGTGGGCTTCATGGGGTACACTTCCATTGAAGTCAATGACATCCGCCTCAATCCGCGTGGCGGCATCGAGCAGGACCTCGGTACCATCCGCCTCGAGCCCAACGTTCAAGCATTGGAGGCCGCAGAAATTGTGGAGCAACGCTCGAGCCTAGAAATGATGATCGACCGCAAGGTCTTTAGGGTAGGCGACGACCTCAACAGTGCCGGTTCCAACGCCACGGAGTTGTTGCGCAACGTCCCCAGCATCGACGTGGACATCGATGGGAACTTGAGCCTGCGCGGCTCAGGCAATGTGACCATCTTGATTGATGGACGGCCCAGTGGCATGACCGGTGCGGCCACACAGAGCCTCCTCGAGCAAATCCCGGCCAGCAGCATCGATCGGGTAGAAATCATCACCAGCCCCACCGCCAAATACGACCCCGAAGGTGTGGCTGGCATCTTGAACATCATCCTCAAAAAAGACAAGCTCGAAGGCAAGAATGGCCAGGTCAGCGCAACATGGGGCACAGAAGAAAACCACAGCGGCTCCTTCAATGGCAACATCCGCGGGCAGCAATTCAACTTTTCTCTCAATGCGGGTTGGAACCAACGCAACGGATTCCGCCTCGGAGACAGCGAGCGCGAACAAACATTCGGCGGGGAATTGACGGGAGGTTACGATTCCCTGAGTGTGCTCACTTCCAACAGTTACACCGACAACCTGCGCTCAAGCTGGAATTTCAAGACCGGACTCGACTGGATGCCTTCTTCGGCCACGACTTGGAACATCGGATTGCGCACCAACCAAGGCGTCAACTCCAGCATTGAAGACGTGGTCAACCTCGAAACCTGGAGTACCGATGCGCGGGGCGGCTTCACGCGGTACGGACTTTCCGAGCGCGAGAATGCTTCCACCGACCTCGACTTGGGTTATGAGCACAAATACGGCGAACGGCATGTGCTGCAGGCCTTCGCGCGTTGGTCGAACCGCACCAGCACATCCCGCGATTCCCTCTGGCAGAATTTGCCGAGCACCGCGCTTGACACGGCCTACTTGTCCAACGCCAACCTCAACGACGGCGGCAGTTGGAACACGACCCTCCAGGTCGACTACGAGAAACCGCTCGACCACGACGGCAAACTCGAGCTGGGATACAAGACCATCCTCCGGGAAAGCGACGAGGACCAACGCTTCTGGCAGCGGGACACCTTGGGCACGCCCTTTGTCCAAGCCTATGACTTCCGGTACCGCGAGGACATCCATGCGGCCTACGTGACATGGGGACGCAAATTCGGCGCTTGGGGGGTCCAGGTGGGCGGACGGGGTGAAACCGTCTTCACCACCGCTGAACTGCAGGGCGACAGCACGGACATCGCTGCAGCCTTGGCCCAGCTCGGCGGCACCGACGCCACCTTCGTCAACGACTACACCAGCTTCTACCCTTCCGCCAACCTCAGCTACACCGTGGACGACCGCAACCAGTGGGTGCTGAGCTACAACCGTCGCGTCAACCGCCCCCGGGGCCGGCAAGTCAACCCTTATGTCGACAATGCCGATCCGCGCAACCTGCGGTACGGCAACCCCTTCCTCCTTCCGGAATACACCGACGGTCTAGAGCTGGGTCACCAACTCACCGGAAAGGCCCTGACCTTGACCACCTCGCTCTTCTACAAGACCACCCGTGACGTCATCCGCCGATTCATCGAGGTGGACGATGCCGGCATTGCTTACCGGACCTTTGTGAACCTCGCCCGCCAAACCAATTCCGGACTCGAGGTCGTGGCCATGTGGCGCAAAGGACGCAGCCTACAGGTCAGGGTTAACGGCAGCATTTACCATCAGAAAACCGACGGTTCCAACCTCGCGCCAGACCTCGGCAACAATGGCTTTCAAGGCAGCGCAGGTTATCAGGTGTCATCCTTGTTGAAGGGTGGATGGAAGGTGCAAATCAATGGCCGCTATCGGGCGCCCTCTGAGTATACCCAAGGCACTTTTCAGGGCTACATTACCCACAGCGCGGCAGTTTCACGGGACTTCTATGACGGCAAAGTCAAAGGGTCTCTCCGGGTTAGCGACATGTTTGACCAGCAGGAATGGTCATACACTTCCGAAGGCCGAGACTTCTTCCAAGACGGCACCTTCAAGCGTCAAAGCCGTTTCGTCTACGCCAGCGTAACGTGGTCTTTTGGCAAACTCGAGCCCGGCCAACGTGGCAAAGGCAGAGGAGGCTACGGAGGAAGCAGTGGAGGTAGCTTCGATGGCGGCGAATTTTAATGCCACCCTCCAAGCGCCCATTCTCTTTTTCGATGGAGGGTGTGCCTTGTGCCATGGTGCCGTTCGCCGGTTGATGCGCTGGGAGCGCTCAGGACACCATTCCCTTCAATTTGCTCCGCTCAACGGAACAACAGCGGGTAACCTCCGCAGCAGCGGAGCGCTCCACGAAGACCAAGAAGCTGTGACCCTCTGGACGCCAGCAGAAGTGCTCATCGGGGAAGCTGCCAGTGGGAGGGCACTGGAACTCATAGGCCGCCAAGGCTGGGCACAGGCCTTCCACCTATTGCCTGCTCCAATGCGCCGCTGGGCATACCGCACAACAGCTCAAAACAGACACCAGTGGTTTGGCAGGGTTCCCGACGGCTGTCCAGTGCCAGCGGCACCAGAACGGTTCTTGCCATGACAGGGGGCCACGCGAATGCCAAAGCATGCGAAGCTGAGGCACCCCGGTCCATGGACACCGTATTTTCGCCCCCCATGTCCGGACCGACTTCAAACCGCCTCCAAGCCGAAGGCGCCAGCCCTGTAACGCCCAAAAGGCTCGAGCAGGCACGCTGGCATTGGTTCGATGCTCCCGGCGAAGTACCATGGGAAGCCTGGGAAGCCTTTCCAGGTGGGTCAGCCTACCTCGACCGCCGCTACCTCACGGCCATGTCAGGCCACGGAAAAGTCCAGTGCCGATTGGGCATGATCAAGGCCGAAAATGGACCGTGGCTCGGAGGGATTCTGATGCAAGCGGTTCAAACCGAATCCCGCTCACCAGCAGAACACATGGATGTTTCCTTGGGTGTTCGCATCGCCACAGCCATCATGCAACCTGGCGGCAGGCCTTTTCGCTTTCGGACACTTGTAGCCGGGCAAGGTCTGGGCAGCGGTGAACACACTTTCTTGTGGCGGCCAGACATCCCTTCCGACCAGCAGGTCAAGTGGACAGAGCAGGCCTTTGACCAATGCGCCAAGCATTGGAACATTCGCGTCTGGATGGCCAAGGATTTTGGCCCCAAACGCGATGCCCAGCTCGCACCGCACTGGAGCCGGCGCTGGGCCCGCGCCACCTTTGACCCCGTGATGGAAATCCCACTGGATCCCACATGGACTTCCACCGATCAATGGCAGGCTGCACTCCGAACCAAGGCCCGCACCAAAGTGCGCAGCATCTTGGGCCGCAGCACCAACCTCGACGTTGAAAGGGTCACCGACCCTTCCGAACTCGACCGCTTGGGACCCGACCTCATCGCCCTGTATGACCAAGTCTACGGACGGGCCAGCATCGTGATGGGCGGATTAGAATCCAGAGATTTCGGGCGCCTTGCTACCGAGTTGGACCGCGATTTTTTATTGTTGACGTTTCGAGAAGAAGGCCACCTCGTGGGCTTCCAATGTGGCATCCACCATGCCAACAGCAACAGCATCGAAGCCTACTATGTGGGGTTTGAATCCGAAATCAACAAAGAGCGGGCGCTCTATCAGCGGATGCTCTTCGAATTCATCGCTTGGGGCACCTCTCTGGGCGCATCTAGGGTGGTCATGGGCCGCACCGCCCTCGAAATCAAAAGCACCCTCGGTGCTTTTCCAGTGGAACTCTCCACCTATGTGCACATCAACCTGCCCTTGGCCATGCCCTTTCTGCGCTGGATGATCCGAAAGGCACCTCCACATGCCTTCAAACCTCGGCGCGCTTGGCTCGCCGAGTGGTGCAAGCGATGGCAGGAGGAAGGTTACCGCGTCAATTGACCTCCTCTACAGTGCCGCGGCCAAGGAAGGCCATGGCCAAGCTGCCCAAAACAAACAGCAACAGCAGCCCGCTTCCCAAAGAAGCAACCGTGCGTGCCGATTGCACCGATGGCAATACAAACGCCATCTCGAGCGTATGCTCACCCGCGGGCACCACAGCCCCGCGGAGGGCATAATTCACCCGCAAAAGCTCAGCAGGCTCACCATCGATGGTCAACTGCCATCCTTCTGGATAATGGATTTCGCTGAACACCAACAACCCTTTGGCCGGTGCTGACACCGCGTATTCTTGGAAATCAGGGGTGAAAGAAACAAGCTCGGCACGGCCGGCGTTCGCTGCTCCAGGTACAACCCCGGCGAGGGCATCAGAAAACGATTCAGGCACCACTGCACGGCGCGGATCGGTCAGGGACTGCATCACGGCCATCTCTGCATCGGCCCCCTCGGCCATGGACCAACCGGAAGCAAACCAAGCATTGCCCAACGCCTCCCCATTGGGAATGGGCTGCTGGGTGGGATCGTACACGATGTACTGCGCATTGAGCATGGCGTGGACGGGCATCGCCGCCAACGCTGCATCCATGCCCGCGGAATTGGCCAGCGCCGCAAACTGCTGTTGCTCAGGCTGCAAAACACGCTCAATCAAATCTTGGTAGCGGCGGAGCTTGGCACCGTGGTAGCCCCCAACACTGCGGTGCAGGTAACTGGTGGTCGCATCGCTGAACGCCCCGCGTAGGTTGAGAACGCGGAAATGGTCCACCGTCTGAAGGCCCGAAAACTTGGCCGCGTCCAACACGCGCTGCTCCCGTTTCCCGAGGCGACCTGGATAGGACGCCCGCACGCGTTCCACCTCACCATCGATGGCCTGCTGAACGGCGGGATTCCGACGAACCCGGTCTGCCAAAATCGCATTGTCGGCGGGTCCCGGTGTGTAGGGGTACTTGTATTCTACTGTACGCACCCAGCCCTTGTCAGCCGGCTGATAACGGCGCGCCACAGACTGCATTTCCACCAGTGTCACCACCGCCAGAACACCAATGACACCGTGGATCACCATCGGACGTGCTTCGCTGGCCCGCAACCGCACCACTGCGAGCAGTCCCACCATCGCCATCAGCACCAAACCAAAGCTCCGCCAGAGGTCAGCACTGTACACTTCCAAACGCTGCTCCAAAGCACGGGCCGCCCCCAATTGCTCCACAGCACGGTCTGGCCGCACATGACTCTCAAAATCAAAAAACACAGAGGGGATGGCCCCAAACATCAGCAGCAACACCACCGGAATGCCCGCCGCAATGAACAGCTTTCGGCCCCATTCCACCTTGCCTTTCAATGCATCCTTCAGCAACAGCCCCACTCCAATCGGCAGCATGCACTGGATGAGCATCAGCATCATCTTGGTGTCTCTGAACTTGGAAAAACCGGGAACGTTTTCTAGGAAAAAATCAGTTAAACCAGAAGTGTCCCGCCACGACAAAACAATGGCCAGCAACGCCACCACCAGCATGGGCCAGCGCAAAACATCACGCCGCAGGACCATCGACACCATGAACAGCGCCATCAAAATGGCACCGAAGTAGAAGGCCCCTCCACTGAAAAGCTGCTCCCCCCAGTAAAGCGGGTTGTTGCCGCCTTTGATGTCCGGCACCATAATGCTCCACCACTCACCGCGGCCCATGGAGTATTGCAAAATGTAGTCCTTGTCGAGGCCAGTGTCGGCCACCTCCACTCCCGCGGCCGGCGTCAACAGTACTTCTCCCCGGGTCGTGTACGGCGTGTAGTCCAAGGTGGGCTTGATCAGCGCGCCGTTGGGAATCACGGCAATGGCTGCTGCAGCCAGCAACACCGCTCCGGTCACCCCTGCCCGACGCGCAGCTCCTGACATCACCAACCGCACCGTTTCCGCAATGCCAATCCCTGCCACCAAAAAGGCGAGGTAGTAGGTCATTTGCAAGTGGTTGGCCGCAAGGTTAATCGCCGTGAAGGCCGCCGCTAAACCAGCGCCGAGCCAAAGGTTCCGGCGGTAGGCCACCAACACACCTGCCAGAATTCCCGGCAGTGTGGCAATCGACATCACCTTCGCCGCATGCCCCGCACCGAGGTACAAGATGTTGATCGAACTCAATCCAAATCCTATGGCCACCAAGACCGATATCCAAGGACCACAACCCAATACAGCGGCCAGGAGATAAGCGCACAACAGCGCCACCAACAGGTGGTCCGCAGGCCGCGGAAATCCCATCCGCAACACCCTACTGAACCACGACCCTGCATTGACATCCGTTGTCCTCATCCCCAACTGAAACGTAGGCATCCCTCCAAACTGACTGTCCGTCCAAAGTGCCTGCTCGCCACCCGTGCGGTCGCGGTGGTCGCTGACCTCCTTGGTCGTGGCGATGTAATGCTCGATGTCGGGCATGCGCAACCGATAGCCATCGAAAGACTTGGAGTAAAAGTTGCCCGCAATCACCATCAACACAACGACGGCGATCACATGTGGCAAAGCAGCGCGCAAGATTTGGACAGGATTTGGACGGTCGCTCATGTGGGCAAGTTAGGCACCACAGAGAAGCTTCAGGACCTCACTCCGACGGGCTTTGCCCCCCATTTTCCTCGTCCACCTCTTCGAACTCGACATACTCGCCCAGGTGGTCGTCCTTGGCCTTTTCGGGGGCTGCAGTGCGCGACGTCCGCCCCTCACTTGGACCGCTCTGCCGCGGCGTTGTGCGCCCTCGTCCGCCAAACAAGCGGTCTAAAAAACGGAACACGAACCAAGCGATCACCAGTCCGATAAGGGTGCGAAACAACCCTGGCAGCATTACTTCGAGAGATACAGGTTGCGCTCAGAATACACCTTGCGGAAAAACGGATCCCGGAGGGTATCAATGAACCGGATGGCCTCTCCTGTGGACTTCATTTCTGGGCCGAGCTCCTTGTTGACCTCCGGGAACTTGGAGTAACTGAAGACCGGAATCTTGATGGCATAACCCCGTTTGCGGGGCTGGAAATTGAAGTCTTTGACCTTCTTTTCGCCCAACATCACCTCAGTCGCATACTTCACATACGGCTCCTGGTATGCTTTGGCAATGAACGGCACCGTGCGCGAGGCGCGCGGATTGGCCTCGATCACAAACACCGTATCGTCCTTTACAGCGAATTGGATGTTGAGCAACCCCTTCGTCTCGAGGGCCACCGCTACTTTCTTGGTGATGTCCTCGATTTGGGCAAGGATCAAATCTCCCAGGTTATAGGGAGGCAATACCGCATAGGAGTCGCCAGAATGGATTCCGGCAGGCTCGATGTGCTGCATGATGCCAATGATATAGGTGTCCTCCCCGTCGCA
>Ga0208971_1000483_pt1 | contig 28317 bp, 29 predicted proteins | sample AOAMet1_18_M0_10_2_FD_188229 | JGI IMG/M metagenome (GOLD analysis project Ga0208971, IMG submission 188229) | Ammonia-oxidizing marine microbial communities from Monterey Bay, California, USA - CAN11_18_M0_10 (SPAdes) | ecosystem: Environmental > Aquatic > Marine > Intertidal zone | place...
TTGCAGTGTCAGCGACATAATTCCGGCCCTGTTAAAACTTATTCGGCTTTCTTTGGTAATTCGGAAGGGATTGTCAATCATGACAACCGCTAAGGGCTCTAAACGGACAGTCACTTGGTTGGGTTTCCGCGCTGACTGGGTCACCTGTTGTTTGCACTAGATCAGCGTGAAAGATCGAACTGTCTTTTCGGTAATCATTTCAGAAACCGCTTGGTCAAAGTCTAGAAAATGTTCCGATGCAAGATGGGTCGCGAATGCGGCCTCATCATCGTACACCTCATAAAGGAAAATCTTGTTAGATGCTTTTGGGTCGACACAGACATCAAAACGTTGGCACGCTGTTTCAAGTTTCAGCGAATTTGCCGCTTGTTGTTTCATCAAAGGCATAAAATCCGCAAGTCGTTCAGGTTTGATGTGAAAATCCACACAAATGACGTACATTTTGGTCCCTATCTTTTAGTCTTTTCGGGCGGTTTTATCGCTGGCCAAATATTCCTCTACCCAAGACGGTACTTTCAGACCATCGGCGACTTTGGCATCCAAGGTTTTTTCCAGTGCTGAAATGCGTTCAAGATTTTGGATGACCTCATCCAATCGTTCAAACGGCACGACCACAACACCGTCTTGATCTGCGATAATCATATCGCCGGTTTCAACCTCTTGGCCACCGATCTGAATGGGAAACCCGACCGAACCCGGCCCCGACATATGCGGGGATGCAGGTGTCAGACCTGTACACCAAACCGGTAAACCGACAGGGATAATCCCTTGATAATCGCGCAAGGGACCGTCTGTTACAAAACCCGCCGCCCCGCTGTTTTTCATCATGCCCACAAGACGATCACCGCCAGCCGCGCATCCCTGAAAGGCGGCAAATGCAGAAACCACCACATCGCCAGCCTTAATGAATTTTAGTGACGCAAACGAAGCCAACACATCACCAGCGCCACAATCTGCGGTTAGGGCAGGGCCCGCCGCCACACAGTTTAAGTCACGCCCACCACCGATGGGTTGAATTTCGCGCCACAAAGCACCGCCCCCATATAGAGCATCCACAACAAATCCAGTCGGCACCCCTTGAAAGGCAGCAATCTGATCATCCGTTGGACGGCGCATGTTGTTTTTGATCGTTAGGTTGGGCGGGGCTTCGATCATTGTTTCAACCTTTTGATTTACTTTGGCTAGACTGCTGCAAAGGCAGTATCTAATGCAGAAAGGATTGTGTTTGTGTCCTGTTCTGTCAACACAAGCGAAGGCGACAAAATGATGTTTGGCCCAGAAACACGGATCATGGCGCCATTTTGATATGCTACTTCTTGCACCGTTGCCGCCGAAGCCCCATCGATGGGTTGTTTGGTGGTGCGGTCTGCAACCATTTCAATCGCTGTCATCAATCCTTGACCACCACGTACATCGCCAATGATGCTGTGCTTTTCCTTAAGTGCCTTGAAACCTTCAAACATTTGCGTGCCACGCGCCGCGGCGTTTTCAATCACGTTTAGGCGCTTGGTTTCTGCTAAACATGCAAGTGCCGCAGCGGCCCCAACGGGGTGGCCCGAATAGGTATAGCCGTGGCCAATTTTTGCGTTGTCGTTGTTCTCAAATGCCTCGATCATTTTGTCACCCAGCATGACGGCCCCAAATGGGAAATACCCGTTGGTGATCGCCTTTGCGGTTGCCATCATATCGGGTTTTATCCCCCAAAGACGCGCACCAGACCAAGCGCCTGTACGACCATAGGCGGTTATAACCTCATCTGTGATCAACAAAATGCCGTTGCGATCACAGATTTCACGCACCATGGGGGCAAAGGATTTATGCGGCACAATCACACCGCCTGCACCCAAAATTGGTTCCATTATCATGGCTGCTATGGTGTTTGCCCCTTGAAAGGCAATCTCATCCTCAAGTGCCTTGATGCAAAGATTTGCCAACTTTTCAGGATCAGTTTCATTGAAGGGGTTACGGTAAGTATAGGGTGCCGGAATATGAAAACAGCCGGGTAAAAGTGGTTCATAAGCGGTGCGGAAATTGGCGTTGCCATTCACACTTGCCCCGCCGATATGCGTGCCGTGATAGCCCTTTTTAAGGCTGAGGAATTTTGTTCGCCCGCTTTCGCCGCGCAGTTTGTGATATTGCCGCGCAAGACGCAGGGCTGTTTCAACGGAGTCTGATCCGCCTGAGGTAAAGAATGCGCGGCTAAGTCCGTCCGGTTCAAAAAACTCGGCCAGCTCGTATGACAATTCAATCACCGCATCATTTGTTGTGCCGCGAAAGGTTGAATAATAGGGCAGGGTTTCCAGTTGGGCCGCCATGGCATCTTTGATCGGCTGGCAAGAATACCCAAGATTGACGTTCCACAGACCACCCACGCCATCAATGACCGTGTGCCCATCAATGTCGGTGATCGTAACGCCGCTTGATCCCGTGATGATTTTTGGCGGGCTATCAATACTGTCTTTGGGGGATGTCATTGGGTGCCACATCTGACGGGCGTTGTTCTCTTTTAAAAAGTTGGAATCTTTCATGATGCGGCTTTCATATTTTGTGTAAGTGGTGTGTGTAGGGACAGGGTTCTGTCCCATGTTTTTTGCAAATCAATTGGGACGGTACCGCCCCAATTGCGTGTAATTTCAACACTGGCGGTGGCTAATTGTTGGCGAATGGTTGCTTTCAACACTTCGGTAACGCGGGTTGCAACACAAGCCACGGAAACCGAGCCTGCATAGCCGCCTGACAAATCGAAAACGGGCGCTGATATGGAATAGATTTCATCTTCAAAGCTGCTGTTGGAATAAGCAAAGCCATCGGTTCTTGCTTGATCAACGGCAACGCTTAATTCTTGTGCCGAACTGGCTGTGGTGGAGGTGAATTTTTCCATATTTTGCGTCGCCGCAACTTTGAGGTCATCAGGGCCAAAGGCTACGGCGCAAATGCCAGATGCAGTCGCGTGCAATGGAAGGGTTTGAACATCCAAAATGGCCCGCGTGCTGTGTTCAAGAGACTCACATGATGCAAGTGTATACATCGTGGTACCTGACAAAACCGAGGCATGGGCGGTTTCGCCCGTGGCCTTAGCAAGAGCAGCAAGGGCAGTTTCAGCGCTCTGTTTGCGGGGCACCGTGCTTTCGCGAACTTGCGCCAGTTGCAACACAACAGGGCCAAGTTGATAGCGTTTGGTTTCCGCGTCTTGTTCAATAAACCCAGCACTTTCAAGGGCCTGAAGGTGGCGATAGGTGGTGGCCTTGTCACGCGCTGCCAGACGGCAGAAATCCGTCAGCCCGATTTGGGGCCTGTCCGTTGAAAAATGGCTCAACAATTCCAAAGTTTTCGCCGCAGAAGACATAATAAGAGCCGCGCTTTCATGTAGATCAATAAAAGTTTGACAGAGGGGGATTAACAAGGCAAGTTATTTTTAAACCATTGGTTCACAATGTGAACCGTTACCGAAAGCTATTCCCCATGGACCAATCCAAAATCGATGCGCTTCGCGCGCAGCCAGTGACGCCGCAAATGCATTTGATTGAGGGTCTCAGCGTGCCTGCCTCGGATGGGGGAACCATGGATATCCTATCGCCCATTGACGGACAGGTCCTGACGCAGGTCGCCCGCGGCACGGCGCATGACATGAACGCGGCGATTGCATCCGCGCGCGCGGCCTTTGACGATGGGCGTTGGGCAAATCAACCGCCAGCGGCCCGCAAAAAAATCCTGATGAAATGGGCGGATTTGATCGAGGCCAACGCGCTTGAATTAGCCGTGCTTGGGGTGCGCGACAACGGCACCGAAATCAGTATGGCGATCAAAGCAGAACCAGGGTCAGCCGCGGGTACAATCCGTTATTACGCCGAAGCATTAGACAAGATTTACGGCGAGATTGCTGCCACACCAAGCGATGTTTTGGGATTGATCCACAAGGAACCTGTGGGCGTGGTCGGCGCAATCATTCCTTGGAATTTCCCGATGATGATTGGCGCGTGGAAACTTGGCCCCGCGCTGGCCATGGGTAATTCCGTTGTTTTGAAACCATCAGAAACCGCGTCATTGTCTTTGATACGCATGGCGGAACTGGCGCTTGAGGCGGGATTGCCCGCCGGTGTTTTGAATGTGGTCACTGGCGAGGGCGCCGTGGTTGGTGAAACCCTTGGCCTGTCGATGGATGTAGATGTGTTGGTTTTCACGGGGTCAGGTGCAACGGGGCGTCGTTTGATGGAATACGCCGCGCGATCCAACATGAAGCGCGTGTATCTTGAACTGGGTGGCAAATCCCCCAACATCGTATTTGCCGATGCACCGAACTTGGATGAAGCGGCCAAGGTGGCTGCTTTCGGCATTTTCAGAAACTCTGGCCAAGTGTGTGTGGCCGGATCAAGGTTGCTGGTCGAGGCGTCAATTCATGATGAATTTGTGGCGGCTGTCGCCAAGGTCACGCTAGGCATGCGGGTCGGTGATCCCCTAAGTTTAGACACGCATTTGGGGGCGATTAATTCTGAAACGCAACTAAAGCAAAACCTTGGATTTGTTGAAACCGCTCAGGCCGAAGGCGGGGAAATTATGACAGGAGGCGCGCGCATTCTGGCGGAAACTGGCGGCTATTATATGGCCCCAACGATTGTAACCAATGTTAAAGCCGACGCGACTTTGGCCCAAAAAGAAGTGTTCGGCCCTGTGCTGGGCGTGACGTCCTTTGACACTGACGATGAAGCAATTCGTTTGGCAAATAGCACGGTTTACGGGCTGGCTGGTGCTGCGTGGACATCAAATCTGTCACGCGCGCATAAAATGGTGCGTGCAGTGCGCACAGGTGTCATGCACATCAACACCTATGGCGGTGCTGACGGCACCGTACCTTTGGGCGGTGTTGGGCAATCTGGCAATGGAAGTGACAAATCACTGCACGCCATCGATAAATACATCAACGTTAAGACGGCTTGGATCAAGCTTTAGGCCACGTAAGGAAATAATATGACATCTGCAAAAACCATACTTGTTATTGGCACCTACGACACCAAAGACGACGAATTAAATTTCCTTGCCAGTGTAATCCGCGACCAAGGCGGTCAGGTTTTGACGATGGATGTTTCTGTTTTGGGTGACCCAACAGCGCCGACGGATTATTCAAAACATGATGTGGCTGGCGAAGGCGGCAGTTCAATTGAGGCAGCTATTGCAACGGGGGACGAAAACCACGCAATGCAGATCATGGCCACGGGCGCGGCACTTTTAACCACACGCCTTTATAATGAAGGGCGCTTTGATGGGATGATCGTTCTGGGTGGCACCATGGGAACTGATCTGGCACTTGATGTGTGTTCGGCATTGCCATTGGGTGTGCCCAAATACATCGTTTCAACGGTTTCATTCTCGCCACTGATCCCACCAGAGCGCATTGCGGCCGACACGCAAATGATCCTGTGGGCAGGCGGGCTATATGGCCTAAATTCAGTGTGCAAAGCGTCCCTAAGTCAGGCTGCAGGCGCTGTTTTGGGCGCCGCGCGCGCCACGCAAAAACCCGATCTAACAAAGCCACTGATTGGCATGACGTCTTTGGGAACCAGTGCCCTAAGATACATGGTTACCCTAAAACCAGCACTTGAGGCGCGTGGTTTTGAAGTGGCTGTGTTTCATTCCACCGGCATGGGTGGTCGCGCCTTTGAAAGCCTTGCTTCTCAAGGCGCCTTTGCATGCGTTTTTGATTTTTGCACGCAGGAATTAGGCAATTTTATCCACGGCTCTGACATTTCCGCAGGTGGCGGCAGGCTGACCAACGCGGGTTTAAAGGGCACACCGCAACTTGTGGCGCCAGGGTGTTATGACCTTGTGGATGTTGTGGGCTGGAAGGACGTGCCAGAAAAGTGGTCCGATCACATGATGCACGAACACAATCGTCTATTGACCTCGATTGTACTAAAGAATGCCGAACGTGAAGCTGTGGCAAAGGCGCATTGTGAACAACTTGCCACCGCCAAAGGGCCACTTGCGGTCTTGTTGCCGACCCATGGTTTTGGCGAATGGGATCGGGTTGGTGCCGATCTACATGACAAAGAAGGGTTGGAGGTGTTCCTTGCCGCGTTCAAGGCAGAAATGCCTGCCAATGCCGATGTTCACATGATCGATGCGCATATCAATGACACTGCTTTTGCAGATAAAGCATTAGAGATTTGTGACGGCTGGTGTGCGGACGGCAAGATCACGCATTAATCCTTGGAACCTGGATCTAGCCGCAACAAAAGATCCAACAATTTGTCGTAGTCTTCGTCGCCTAGAACCCACCGGATATCCGCAACAATTTCAGCGGATTGGCCTGCGTTGTCATCAATAATCTTTTGTCCCTTGGGCGTGATTTCCAAAAAATGTCGTCGGCGATCAACATCGTCGCGCGTTTGGGTAATCAAACCCTTTTCGCGCATCGTCGCTGAAATTCGGGTAAGGCTGGGAAACAACAAACTGGCGCGATCAGCCAATGTCGTCGCATCAAGTGCACCGTGTTCGGACAACACGCGCAAAACCCGCCATTGCTGTTCGGTAATCCCCGTTTTTGACAGCATCGCACGAATAGGCGCCATAACCCCCTCGCGTGCACGGATCAAAGCAATCGGCAACGAGCGCGACGTGGATGGTAAATTTTTGCTCATGGGGGTCCCAACCGTTCCAATATATGTCATCTTGCTGCCAAGTTTGGCTTGACAATACAAGGGCAAACTATTTAACATCGCAACTATTAACATGTTAAGGATGCACATGCCGCACTTTCAAATCGACTATTCGGCAAATCTAGAAGACGTCATCAATATGGGTGATTTCTGTGAGGCTGTGCGCGCGAAGGCGGCGACAATTGAAAAGTTTCCAATGGCGGGCATTCGCGTCCGCGCCACGCGTGTTGATCATTATGCAATTGCGGATGGTGATCCGAAACACGCCTTTATCGATATATCAGTACGCATCCGTGAAGGCCGCGCAGATGATGTCAAACAAGCCGCCATTACAGAAATTTTTAAAACAGCCAAAGAGTTTTTAGCCACAATCATGGCGGACCACTCAATTGCCCTATCAGCAGAGTTGCGCGACATTGATGCGGCTCTTTCCCCAAAATTTGGCACCATCCGAGACCACATAAAGGAAACCAAATGACAGCCCTGACCGACAGCATCACAAAGCTAAATGGTTTCCTGAAACGATTCAGCGAAAATGGCATTCAAAACCGTATCGCAGGGCAAGACGTGGCAGGCGCGGGTGGCGTATTTCAAACCCACTCTCCTGTCGACAAAAGCCTGATTTGTGACGTGGCGCACGGCACAGCATCTGACATAGACAAGGCCGCCAATGCCGCGCGTGATGCTTTCCCTGCATGGCGCGACATGCCTGCGAATGAGCGACGCAAAATCCTGATCAAAGTGGCCGAAGGTATCGAGGCACGTGCCGAAGAGATTGCGCTTTGTGAATGCTGGGACACCGGTCAAACCATGCGTTTTATGTCCAAAGCCGCGTTGCGCGGGGCAGAAAATTTTCGTTATTTTGCCGATCAAGTCATTAGTGCGCGTGACGGGCAGCATCTAAAATCGCCCACCTTAATGAATATCACCACACGCACACCCATCGGCCCCGTGGGTGTCATTACCCCATGGAATACGCCATTCATGCTGTCGACATGGAAAATTGCACCTGCATTGGCATCGGGATGTACCGTCGTTCACAAGCCCGCCGAAGCATCCCCCATGACAGCGCGCTTATTGGTCGAAATTGCCGAGGAAGCAGGTCTGCCACCTGGCGTTTTGAATACCGTCAACGGATTTGGCGAAGAAGCAGGCAAGGCCTTGTGTGAACACCCCGCGATAAAAGCAATCGCCTTTGTTGGCGAAAGCCGGACAGGTAGTTTGATCACCAAACAAGGTGCGGATACCCTAAAGCGTAATCACCTTGAATTGGGCGGCAAGAACCCTGTCATTGTTTTTGAGGATGCCGATTTGGATCGCGCGCTTGATGCGGTGATTTTCATGATCTATTCGATCAATGGTGAGCGATGCACATCGTCCTCGCGTTTGTTGGTGCAAGACAGCATTCGTGAGGATTTCGAGGCCAAGTTGGTTGCGCGAGTGAATAACATCAAGGTTGGTCACCCACTGGACCCAACATCAGAAATTGGCCCGCTTGTTACCGAGGAACATTTCAACAAAGTCACTTCATATTTTGACATCGCCAAAGAAGATGGCGCAACGATTGCCGCAGGCGGTGCGGCGATAGGGGAAGCGGGTTATTTCGTAAAGCCAACATTGTTCACCAACGCCAACAACAAAATGCGTATCGCCCAAGAAGAAATTTTTGGGCCAGTTTTAACCTCAATCCCGTTCACCACCGAAGAAGAAGCCTTGGCCATGGCCAATGACACCGCCTACGGTTTGACGGGCTATGTCTGGACCAATGATCTGACCCGCGCATTACGGTTTAGTGATCAGCTTGAGGCGGGCATGATTTGGGTGAACTCTGAAAATGTGCGCCACTTGCCCACGCCATTTGGTGGGGTGAAATCCAGCGGAATTGGCCGTGATGGTGGCGATTGGTCGTTTGAATTTTACATGGAACAAAAACACATTGGCTTTGCCATGGGTAACCACAAAATCACGCGTCTTGGCGCACAGTAAAAGGATCAGATCATGCCTGTACCAGCCCCGAATTTGTATCCCGATTTTAACACCATTCGCCTTTCGCATGCGTGTCTAAATGTGAAAGATTTAGCCGCGTCCAAAAAGTTTTATACCGAAATTTTGGGCCTTCAGGTCACGGATGAAAGCGATACACATATCTACCTTCGCGCCATGGAAGAGCGCGGCCATCACTGTGTAATCCTGCAAAAATCCGATCAACCTGGCACGGTCGAAGTCATGGGTTTCAAAACTTTTGACGAGGCAGATTTGGACAAGGCTGAGGCATATTTCAAATCCAAAGGTCGACCAACTTCATGGGTTGAACGCACCTATCAAGGCCGAACATTATTGACCGCTGATAACATCGGTATTCCGCTGGAATTTTATCACAAAATGGATCGCTTGCCTTCGATTCACCAAAAATATGCGCTGTATCGCGGTGTAAAACCCTTGCGTATTGATCATTTTAATTGTTTCTCGCCTGACGTTGATGCGTCGGTTGAATTTTACAGCGATTTTGGGTTTCGCGTGACGGAATACACCGAAGATGATGAAAGCAAAAAACTGTGGGCGGCTTGGATGCACCGCAAGGGCGGCGTGCATGATATGGCGTTTACCAATGGTGTTGGCCCGCGCATGCACCACATTGCGTTTTGGGTGCCAACCCCGCTGAACATCATTGATCTGCTCGATCTGATGGCCACCACAGGGTATGTTGATAACATCGAACGCGGCCCCGGACGTCACGGCATTTCAAATGCCTTTTTCCTGTATATCCTTGATCCTGACGGCCACCGGATTGAAATTTACTGTTCCGATTATCAGACCATAGACCCTGATTTAGAGCCTATAAAGTGGGATCTAAAGGATCCACAACGCCAAACACTTTGGGGGGCCGCCGCCCCGCGCAGTTGGTTTGAACATGGCACAAATTTTGTCGGGGCCGAAACCCGTTCATCCGACATCAAAGCCAGCCCCATTATTGCGCCATAAGGAAATCAAACATGCGTTTTTCAACCTATTCATCAAATGGCGAAACCTTTTATGGCGCCGCAACAGATGCCGGCATGATCGCCCTTAGCCCTGATTTTCCCGCTTGGCCAACCTTGTTGGATGTCGTGCAGGCAGGTGGTTTTGATCAACTAGAGGCCACCGCCGCAAACAAAGCCGTGACCCACACCGATTTTCAAATTGAAATGGTCATGCCAAATGCCCCGCGCATTTTATGTGTGGGCGTGAATTTTCCTGATCGAAATGCCGAATATAAGGACGGATCAGAAACACCAAAATACATGTCTTTGTTTCCGCGTTTCGCCAGCGGGTTTACAGGCCACAACCGCGACCTTATTCGCCCGCCTGAAAGTGACAAGTTGGATTATGAAGGCGAGGTTGCCATTGTTATCGGCAAGACGGGCCGCCGCATTTCCCAAGATGATGCCTATAACCACATCGCGGCCATAACGATTTGTAACGAAGGCACCATTCGCGATTGGGTGCGCCATGCCAAATTCAACGTCACCCAAGGCAAAAACTGGGACAATTCCGCCGCTATTGGCCCTTGGCTCGTGCCATTTAAGGACGCCAGCCAATTGGATGATGCGCGGATTATTACGCGGGTGAATGGCGAAGTGCGCCAAGACGATGTGCTGGCGCGAATGATGCATCCGATACGGCGCGAAATTGAATATATCTCGACCTTCATGACGCTTCAGCCTGGCGATATTATCGTGACCGGCACGCCAACAGGATCAGGCGCGCGGCTTGATCCGCCGCAATACTTAAAACCCGGCGACGTGGTTGAAGTTGAGGTAAATACCATCGGCACGCTTTCCAATACCATCGCAGACGAGGCAACATGACACCGCAGGATCACGCCAAGGCCGCCACCGATTTATTGATTGCGGAACGAACCGGTGAACAGATCGAATTGCTGACATTGCGCCACCCAGAAATGGGTATGGACGATGCATATGCCATTCAAAATGAAATCTGGCGGGCCAAACTTGAATTGGGACACAAGGTCATCGGGTGGAAAATCGGCCTGACCTCAAAGGCGATGCAAGCCGCGTTAAACATAGACATCCCAGACAGCGGCATTTTATTTGACGATATGCTGTTTGAAACCGGCGCTACAGTACCCGCTGGCCGCTTCATTCAACCACGTGTTGAGGCGGAAATTGCCTTTGTGATGGGATCACAAGTTGGGGGCGCGGATGTCACCCAAGCAGATATTATTGCAGCCACAGATTATGTGACGCCCTCTATTGAAATTCTTGATACCCGTATTCAACGCATTGATGCGGCAACTGGCCAATCGCGCAAAATCTTTGACACGATCAGCGACAATGCGGCAAACGCCGGTGTTGTTTTGGGCAAAGAACGCCATAAACTTGAAGACGTTGATTTGCGATGGATCGGCGCCATTACATCGCGGGGTGGCGAGGTTGAGGAAACTGGCCTTGGCGCAGGGGTGTTAAATGATCCCATCGAAAGCGTGGGCTGGTTGGCCCGTCGCATGGCACAATATGGTCAAAGCATTGAACCCGGTCAGATCATTTTGTCAGGCAGCTTTATCCGCCCCATCGAATGCCCGTCGGGTGCCAAAATTCACGCTGATTTTGGTAACTTCGGGTCCGTAGATATTGCATTCGAATAACGCCTTTTGCGCTTCTATTCCCCATAACCCTAGCTATGTTGGGCACATGGAAAAGAACCAAGGTGAATTGCAGGTCGATTTTGTGAACGGTGCTGTTGGGCATCGGCTTCGCTTTGGTGGGGGGCGGGGTCAAGACATTGCCAAGGCAATGGGTCTGCGCGCTGGCAAGACACCAAAAATCATTGATGCCACCGCTGGCCTTGGGCGGGATGCGTTTTTGTTGGCGTCCCTTGGCGCAGAGGTGACCCTGATTGAGCGGTCCGAAAAAATGCACGATCTTTTGCACAAAGGCATGGCACGCGCCGCCGCAGAGGGCGGGGATTATGCCGATATCATAGCACGGATGACTTTGTTGAAAGGGGATGCCAAAGTTTTACTGCCCGATCTTAATGCCGAGGCGATATTGATTGATCCCATGCATCCACCACGTAAAAATTCGGCCCTTGTGAAACGTGAATTGCGCCAAGTGCGCGAAATTGTGGGCACCGACGAGGATGCCGCCGATTTGCTGTCCGTGGCATTGGAAAATGCCAGCAAACGTGTGGTTCTAAAGTGGCCTGCCAAAGCGGACGCAATTGTCGGCATACGATCCTGTTCGCATCAAATCATCGGCAAATCGACCCGTTACGACGTCTTTATGATCCCCTAGCGCGCAAACAAGGCAAAATGAATTTGAACCCCAAAATACGAAGCAAGGCCCAAACAACGTGATCCTTTTACCCACACTTCTGGCACTCGGTGCGGCGGCAAATTTTGGTGTGATGGTTCACTTGCAAAAGCGGGGGCTGATGCGACAAGATCCCTTGATTGGGGCCTTTATCTTGGTAGCGTCTATGGCCGCCTCACTTTGGTTGATTTCGCCTTGGTTTATTGAATGGCATTGGTTTACCACCCGTTCCGCCCTGATATTTTGCCTGGCAGGTTTTTTCATGCCAGCCGCCGCACAACTGTGCCAAATTTTGGCGGTATCCAAGGTCGGCCCCGCATTGTCATCGGCGATCGGGGCGTTTGTACCATTTTTTGCGGTAATACCTGCTGTCACCTTTTTGGGTGAACCTTTTGGTTTTCAGCTAATGGCGGGCATGACGATTATGACTGTTGGGTTAGTTCTGGCGGCATTCAAAGGTAAAGGCATTGTTCGAAGCTGGCCGATCTGGGCCCTTTTGGTGCCCCTTTTCGCCTCGCTTATGCGCGGCACAGGCATGCCGATTGTTAAAGTGGGTATGAATGATTTGCCAAGCCCATTGTTTGCAACCTTGGTTATGGCAACGACATCAACAGTCGTTCTGGCACTGGTCATTACATTGATGGGCCGCCCGAAAGAATTGGTTTTCATTAAAAAGGGGGCCGGTTGGTTTGCAGCAGGCGGTGCGATCAACGCCTTTGCCACGGTTCTGTTGAACACCGCAATGAAGCTGGGTGGCGTTTCATTGGCCGCCCCTCTGGCCGCAACTGCCCCTTTGTGGGCCTTGATGTTTGGCTATTTCATTTTCAAAAACGAGACCCTGACAAGGCGACACCTTTTGGTCGCCTTGATGGTGGTTCTGGGATCCGTTTTGATTGTAACCAGATAGGTACGTACTATCTGCTTGCAGCCATTGCCTTGAGCAAAGTCATCGCCTCATCTTGTCGCCCATCAGGAATAAAAAGATGATCATGGTAAAAGGCTGAAACAGGGTTAACACCCATACCCGCCGCTGCCAGCTCAGTGGCAATACGCGCGATAAATCCAACGGCCTCTAAGGATGAATGCACGTTCAAAGTGATCATGCGGCTGGGAAATTCAAACGAAAGACCGGCAGCCTCGGCCTCGGATTTCAGCAAGATTAAAGTTGTACCCTCGTTTTCCTGAAACATCATGCGAGGCGCAACACCCGTTGGCATTTGTCCATTTTTCACCGTGGCAAAAACAAAAACACCTTCGTGCAATTCAGCAGACATCGTCGCCATTAGCTTTTCTAGATCAAGCTCACCAGACATAGGGGTACCTTTTACAACAACCTAAAGGCTGTCACCTTGGATGACTAAGGATTGTAATTCTTGTTTCAGCGTTGGATTTGGCTTTTCGGCATCCAATCGATCCAAGATCATTTCCGCCGCAATCCGCCCGATTTCAAAACGTTTACTGTCGATCGTGGCCAATTCCATTGGCATGCCTTCCAGCATGTTCAGATTGTTAAAACCAGCCAGCGCCAATTGGTTTGGCACAGAAATACCTGCCGCGATGCAATGCATAAGACCACCGATTGTGCCAACATCAGTGGAATAATAAATGCAATCCAATTCGGGATTTTCCGACAACAGTTTGGCGGTCAGTTCGCGCCCTTTGGCAACGGTTGAACCTTCGGAATAAAGCGCTTGTCCGGCCAATTCCAATCCAAGGCGTTCTAGTTCGGCGATGAAACCCTCAAGGCGTTTTTTGGCGCGAAAATCACTGTTCATTTTGGTGCCGATAAAGCCAATTTTGCGCTTCCCTTTGGCATGAATTGCGCGTGCCATGGCCGCACCCGCCTCGCGGTGAGAAATGCCCACACACAGATCGACGGCATCCCCATCGGTATCCATAATTTCAACCACAGGAATGCCCGCGTTTTTCATCGTCAGACGGGCATTTTCCGTATGTTCCAATCCGGCCACAATCAACCCCGAAGGCCGCCAAGACAGCATCTCGTTGATCACTTCTTCTTCGGTTTCCAGATCATAATTCGTCAAACCAAAAACCGGGCGCAGACGGGTAGGGGCCAAAACGGTTGAAATCCCATCCAGTACCTCGGAAAAAACATAGCTTTTGACCGACGGGATAACGACGCCGACCAGATCGACGGAATTAGACGCCAAAGACCCCGCAATTTTGTTACGCACATAGCCAAGTTCGGCGGCGATCCGACGCACCTTTTCTTGGGTTTCTTTGGATATATGCCCGACGTTGCGCAACGCGCGCGAGGCGGTCATTTCAGAAACGCCCGCAGCCTCGGCAATTTCCTTTAGGGTCAATCGTTTGCTCATAATTCCCTTGTAATCGAATTAAGGGGGCGGGCAAACGATTTTGTTTGAATTTGTGCTGTTACCCCGCCGCCAGCAATGCCGCGTTGCCGCCTGCGGCGGTTGTATCAATGCAAACGTGGCGTTCAAGCAGGCATCGATTGCCCATGGAAGGATTTGTCAGCAAGGGAATAAGCGCGCCTTCGCGTTTGGCTAGGGCAAGGCGTGCCACCGACAGCGCCGCATCATCTGACCACAAAGCGACGGCATCAAATCCGCTAAGGTTTGTCAGGCTTTCCAGCGGCAAAGAACCTGCAAATTTAACGGCAACACAACCGTTTTCCTTGGCTATTTCCGCTTGGGCCTCGGCTTGTTTCTCAGTCGGACCAAGACACAAAACGACACCACGGCCATGTGTTGAAAGGCGGTTCAATTCACCTGTTGGGCCGGGTAAAAATTGCTTCGACAGGGCCACGTCATCAAAGGGCTCTGCTTGATTTATCGCGTCTTGGGCCACTACAGCTGTCATTGTTGCCTTGGGATAGGGTGTCGCGTCGCCTTTTTCGCCTGCCACAAACAACCCTAGATATTCGGGGCCGCCTGCCTTGGGTCCTGTGCCAGACATACCCTCGCCGCCAAAGGGTTGGCTGCCAACAACGGCACCGATCTGGTTGCGGTTTACATAAATGTTTCCCACGCGCAGCCCCTCTGTCAGCATTTCAATTCGCGCATCAATACGGCTGTGAACCCCAAAGGTCAGACCATATCCTGTGTCATTTATTGTGGCTATCAAGTCAGGTAACTCGCTGGCCGCGAAGGTTGCGACATGCAGCACGGGCCCAAATATTTCATTCTGCATTTGGTGGATGCCATCCAGTTTGATCACTGTTGGGCGGATGAAATGACCCGATTTGGGGACTGATCCTTGGCGCAACACGCGCCCTTCGGCGGTTGCCTCGTCGATATGGTTTTGGATGCCCATGGCCGCGTTATCATCTATTACTGGCCCAATATCGGTGGTCATATCCCACGGATCCGCCGCAATCTGCGTTTGCATCGCGCCATAAAGCATTTCCAAAAATTTCGGCGCAACGTCTTCTTGAACATAAAGCATGCGCAGCGCGGAACAGCGTTGGCCCGCTGATTGAAAAGCAGAATCCACAATGTCGCGCACCGCTTGTTCGGGCAGCGCCGAACTGTCAACGATCATCGCGTTCAGACCGCCAGTTTCAGCAATCAAAGGCGCGCTTGGGTTGCCCGTTTCAGCCATCGCGCGGTTGATACGTTGTGCGGTGGCGGTGGATCCTGTGAAAACCACAGCCCCCATTTTTGGAGAGGCCGCCAGATGTGCGCCCACCTCGGCACCCGTGCCGATCACCAGTTGCAGCACGTCCTTGGGAACGCCCGCCTCGTGCAGCCAATCCACAGCACGCGCCGCCATGATTGAGGTGGATTCCGCCGGCTTTGCCAAAACGCCATTGCCCGCCGCCAAGGCCGCCGACAGCTGGCCAGTAAAGATTGCCAGTGGAAAATTCCACGGTGAAATACAGGTGACAAGACCACGGGCAGGGGCCGTTAACTGCGCTGACTGTGCAGCGTAGTAACGTAAAAAATCCACGGCTTCGCGCAATTCCGCCACTGCATCTTTGACGGTTTTTCCTGCCTCGCGCGCAAGGATCGCAAATACCTCGCCAAAGTTTTCCTCATATAAATCTGCGGCACGGTTTAATATGGCGGCGCGTTCAGCTTGGGAAACATTCCATTTGCGTGCGGCCTTTATTGCGCGGGCAGCGTCTTTGGCGTTTGCGCGTTGAACTGTGCCCACCTGATCGACGGGGTTGGCAGGATTGAAAACGCTGACGACTTCGCCGTGCGCAACGCCATCGGTCAACTTTGCGGCAACGTCCCATGTGGTTGCCGCAAAAGGCGCACGGGCGGCATCAATCCGGGCTATTTCGGTTGCAGACGCCAAATCAAATCCCAAAGAATTCGGGCGTTCTGGTTGGAATAAATTACACGGTAAAACGACACCTTTGGCGGGCTGGCCTTCGGTTTCAAGCCACGTTTCGACAGGATCACGTACAACCACCTCTGGCGCAACGGCATCATCAATCACCTGGTTAACAAAGGATGAGTTCGCGCCATTTTCCAGCAAACGCCGCACAAGATAGGCCAGCAAATCATCATGAACGCCGACAGGGGCATAAATACGACAACGGATGTCATTGGATTTTTTAACCACCTCATAAAGCGAGGCACCCATGCCATGCAGACGTTGGAATTCATAGTTTTCGTCCGTTCCCGCCATATCCAAAATCGCCTGCACCGTGTGGGCGTTGTGGGTGGCAAACTGCGGATATATGCGCGGCAAAGCCAACAGTTGGCGCGCACAAGCGATATAGGAAATGTCAGTGGCAGATTTCTTGGTGAAAACAGGGAAACCCGCCAATCCATCCACCTGTGACCTTTTTATTTCGGTGTCCCAATAGGCACCCTTAACCAAGCGGATCATAATTTTGCGATCCAGCTTTTCAGCCAAGGCATTCAACCAATCAATCGCTGCTGTCGCACGTTTTGAATAGGCCTGCACAACCACGCCAAAACCATCCCACCCCTTCAATCGCGCATCCGACATAACCGCACCGATGACGTCAAGCGACAGCTCCAACCTGTCTGCCTCTTCGGCATCGATGTTTAAGCCCAAATTGGCGGCACGGGCTTGCAGAACCAAATCAAGGGTGCGTTCCACCAAAACATCCATGACTTGTTCGCGTTGTGCCAATTCATAACGGGGGAATAAGGCCGAAAGTTTGATGGAAATGCCTGGATTTTGGCGCACATCGCTGTGTGTTGAGGACTTTGCCAAATGCGCAATCGCCGCCTCGTAAGCCCCCACAAAATGCATGGCGTCCGCATCCGTTAACGCCGCCTCGCCAAGCATGTCAAAGGAATATGTATACCCCTGATCCATCCGCTTTTGGCCGCGTTTTACCGCCGATTGAATACTTTCGCCCAAAACAAATTGATTGCCCATTTCCTTCATTGCCACACGAACAGCGCGGCGAATGACAGGTTCACCCATACGTTTCAGAAGGCTCTTCATGGCGCCAGTCACACCAGTTGCGCCGTCGTCATCCAAAACCTTGCCCGTCAACATCAACGCCCAAGTCGAGGCATTGACCAAACTGCTGTCGCTTTCCCCGCGATGGGCACCCCACAGACGGTCGGTCAACTTATCTTCGATCAGATCATCAATGGTTTCTGCATCCGGCACGCGCAACAACGCTTCGGCCAAACACATCAGGGCAATGCCCTCGCCCGAGGAAAGACCGTATTCCGCCAAGAATACTTCCATCAATCCAGGGTTCCCGTCGCTTCGAATATCACTGACAATTTTAGCCGCGCGTGTCTGTGTTAAGGCACGTTCGTCTATTGGCCCATGACCCGTATCAATCAGATGGCGCACAAAGTTGTCTTCATCAGTTAAGTGCAATTTGTGCATTTCGGCGCAGTGGTGTTTCAGATCGGACATAAGGTGGCCTTTCACGAGGGATTTCTTGAACCCTATCAGAAAAGCGAAAACTTATTTGCCTTATTTTTACAATTTTTTAGTGACATTCTCCAATATTTTTACTATTTGCAGAACAAACTAGATAAATTTGGGAATAAATTAGTCATTATGGATAAGTTTGATCGTCAAATAATTGAAATCCTGCAAGAAAATGGCAGGATCACAATTTCTGAACTTGCCGACCGTGTTGGCCTGTCAAAAACCCCATGTAACGCACGCCTAAAGCGGTTGATCGAAAACGGCACGATCTTGGGGTTCACAGCGTTGGTTAACTATGAGGCACTGGAACGGAACCATATTGCCTTTACCGAAGTGAAACTGAACGACACGCGCGATGCCAGCCTTAAGGCGTTTAACAAGGGTGTTATGGCGATACCAGAAGTCGAGCACTGTCATATGATTGCAGGTCAATTTGACTATTTATTGAAAGTTCGCACCAAGGATATTCAAGCCTACAGACGGGCGTTGGGTGAAAAAATTTCATCCCTGCCGTGTGTTGCAAACACCTCGACCCACGTTGTGATGGAAGCGGTGAAAGAATAGCTCGTGAAAATGGAGCAGGGAAATTCGGTCAACTCTGCCAAATAGATGAGTCGCGACAACAATTGGTAAAAATTGGCAGAAAATCGAGCAAAGTTGCACTGAATTGCCTCCAAATGCATCATAATTTTTTAGCCTAATATATTGAAATAAAATATTAATAAGAGGAAATCGCTGTCTTTTTCAACGAAATTCATGCAACCGGTTGCAAAAACTTATTTTCCAGCTAATCTGATCATGTCGTCCAATATTTGGAGGGGTGTCTGCTGCATGCTGCCATTCGCGTTAAACCATATGACTGTGCCATCGTTTTCGATGAAACAAGCCAATGCCTTGGCCTGTGCGCTTGATATGATTGGTGTCGAGTTGCGCAACGATTTAGACGTGCCTTTGTTTGACGATCAAAAACCAACCATCGGCAAAATGACGGTCTTGGCACTGGCCGAGGTGAAAGCCTTTAACGCATTTAATGACGCGACCTTCGCTGCCGCCGTAACGCTGATGGATCAGGCTGTGGCTTGTGGGGCGAAAGCGATTGCATTGATCCCGCAGGTGGGCGGCGAGGTTTCATTGGATGGTTTGCGTACAGCAATGATTGCGCTTGGGCCCGAATTGGAAAAGCGCGGTCTGGTTGGATTGATTGAACCGATCGGGTTTTTAAACAGTACGCTAAGAAATAAATCTGATGTCGTGGCCCTTATTGAGTCCATCGAACACGGTGCCCAATTTGGGTTGGTGCACGACACTTTTCATCACTTCCTTTCAGGTGAGAAAGACTTTTACCCGTTGCACACCAAGTTGGTGCATATCTCTGGGGTTTCCAATCACACCAAAGATGTCGCTGATATCCAAGACGCCGATCGCGTTCTTGTGGATGCCGATGATCGTCTGGGCAACGTTGCCCAAATTCAAGAACTACTGCGGGGGGGCTATGAAGGCCCTTTTTCGTTTGAGGTATTTTCCCCAGACGTTCACGCCCTGTCTGATCCGAAGGCTGCGCTTTCGTGTTCAATTCGCTTCATCCAAGATGCTGTTATGGCCCACGCGGCATGATATATTTTGGATGGAATAATCGCCTTTAAAGGCACCCGGTATTTTAGATGATGTGCGCCGGGCACGGTTCTGGGAGGAACAAATGAAAAAACTACTAGTAACGGCAAGTCTTGTCGCAATGATGGGCACAAACGCTATGGCTCAGGAAATCGGCGCGACATTCTCTCGCTTCGATGACAACTGGCTAACAGTTCTTCGCAACGGCATGGTTGAGTATGCATCAGGCATCGACGGCCTTTCATACCAGCAAGAAGACGCATCTGACGATCTTGCAAAACAAATCGACCAAGTGAAAAACTTCGTTGCAAACGGCGTTGACGCAATCATCGTGAACATCGTTGACACATCTGCTGGTGCTGCTGTTTCAGCCGCTGCTGGCGACACACCACTTGTGTACGTTAACCGTGAGCCTGACAACGTAAACGATCTACCAGCAACACAAGCTTTCGTTGCATCAAACGAAATCGAATCTGGCACATTGTCAGCGTTTGAAATCTGTAAGAACCTTCGCGCAGCTGGCAAAGCCGGTGGTGCAACTGGTTACCTAATGAACGGTCAGCTTTCTAACCAAGCTGCGGTTCAGCGTTCAAAAGACGTACATGACGTAATCGGCATGGACATGTGTAACTTCATGACCATCATCGACGAGCAAACAGCGAACTGGTCACGTGACGAAGCGCAAGATCTTATGACAAACTGGATGTCTTCTGGCGAGCCATTTGACTTCGTTCTAGCGAACAACGACGAAATGGCAATCGGCGCGATCCAAGCCATGAAAGCAGCAGGCATGGACATGTCAGTTATGCAAGTTGGCGGTGTTGACGCATCTCAAGACGCTTTGCTTGTAATGGCTGCTGGCGACTATGACGTAACAGTTTTCCAAGATTCAGTTGGTCAAGGTACTGGTTCTATCGACACAGCAATCCGTTTGATCGCTGGCGAAACTGTAGACAAGAAAGTTTACATCCCATTCAAGTTGGTAACACCTGCGAACATGGGCGATTACCTAGCTAAAAACTAAGTTTGTCTTAGACTTACTTTTCGGGTGCGCCGCGATCGTGGCGCACCCACACTCTACATAATCAATCAATCATACAATAAAGGGGTGTCTTTTATGTCAGATACCAGCCACGGCACTGGTGGACTAACTTTCGACAAGACAAAACGGTCTTGGCCAAACGAAATGAACATCCTTCTAGCGTTGATTATCATCATCGTAATATTCGAAATTTTGGGGCAAATCCTGCCCTACATGCGCGATCAAAGTTTCCTCTTTGACAGCAAAGATCGCTTTGACAGCATCTTTAATGAAGCGCGCCTAAAAATTATCATTCTGCAGGTCGCCATCATCGGCATCATTGCTTTGGGTGTGACACAAGTTATCATCACCGCCGGCATTGACCTGAGTTCGGGGCCATTGGTCGCCGCGACCGCAATGATTGCCATGAGTTTTGGTCAAACCGAATTGGTTAATGGCTTTCCAAATCCAAAGGCGCTTTTCGGCACATGGGCTATGGATCTGCCGGTGATTGTTCCCATTGTCGCGGGGTTGGCGTTTGGCGCCTTTATCGGCGCCATTAATGGTACATTCATTGCCTTCCTTCGCATCCCGCCGTTCATTGCAACATTGGGCATGTTCCTGATTTGCCGCGGTATCGCGCTTTGGTGGTCTGGCGGGAACCCGATTTCATTCCCAACGGCCAGCTACAAATATATCGGCTCTGGCATGATGCCCGTGGTCTGGTTCCTATCGCTTGCGGTCATTTTCCACCTGATCATGCGCTATACTGTATATGGCAAACACACCTACGCCATCGGTTCCAATGAAGAAGCCGCCCGGATGTCTGGTATTAACGTGAAACGCCACAAGGTTATGGTTTACACGATCGCCTCTATGTTGGCCGCTTTTGCGGGTATTGTTTTGGCATCAAAAAGCGAAACTGCTCAGGCTGGTATGGGTGAATTTTACGAATTGTTCGCGATTGCCATGGCCGTAATTGGCGGCATTAGTCTGCAAGGTGGACGTGGTTCCATCATCGGCACCGTATTGGGCGCAATGGTTCTGGGCGTGATCCGCTCTGGTTTTACCTACATCAAGTTGGACGGGTCATATCAACTTATGGCGATGGGCAGCATTATTATCGCCGCCATCGTTCTTGACCAATACCGACAAAGAAACAAAGCGTAGGGAGGATACTGACATGAGCGATGATCTTGTTCTAAAGACAGAAGAATTGACCAAACACTATGGTGGTGTTCATGCCCTCGTGGGTGCCAATTTTGAAATGAAAAAAGGCGAACACGTTGCCATCATGGGCGACAACGGTGCGGGAAAATCCACATTCGTTCGCCAAATCACCGGCGTTGAACAGCGCACATCCGGCAAGGTTTGGTTGTATGGCGACGAGGTGAATTTTGCCGGCCCATTGGATGCCCGCGAAGCTGGTATTGAAACCGTGTTTCAAACCTTGGCGTTGGCGGATGATCTGGATGTTCCAGACAACCTGTTCTTGGGCCGCGAAAAAACCTTTGCCAATTGGCTGGGCCCGTTCCGCCTGTTGGATTACAAAGGCATGCGCAACGACACGATTGCCGGACTTGAACGCACAGGGGTTAAAATCCCTAACATCCGCAATTCGATCCGCAATATGTCTGGTGGGCAACGCCAATGTGTAGCCATCGCGCGTACGGCAACCTTTGCCTCTAAACTGACCATCATGGATGAGCCAACGGCCGCCCTGGGTGTTCAGGAAACGGCACAGGTTGAAAACATCATTCACACCCTCAAGGAAGCAGGCGAACCCTTGATCCTTGTTTCACACAATATGCGTCAGGTCATGGAACTGGTTGATCGCATCGTTGTGTTCAGACGTGGGCGTATGGTGGCCAATTTGCGCAAAGAGGATACAGACGGCCAAGACGTGGTTGCCTATATCACTGGCGCAAAAACCGGCGCGGAATTTGAAGGCGCTGCCTAATTGGCATCGCGCGGATTTCTTGACCTAGACGTCCCTTTCTTCATACCCGTTGGCCGTCGCGTGGCGACGGTCGCGGTCGCGTCTTTGTGGGGCCTATATGAACTTTCATCTGGGTCTATGCTGTGGGGGGTGATTTTCCTTGCGATGGCTGCTATGGCCGCGTGGAAATTTAATGCCACAGACTGGGAAGCCGTCGCAAAAAGGGACGAAGAAACCTAAGCGGGCGCACAAAAGGAAACGAACAAGTGGCGGTGACACTTAAGGATGTGGCGGAACGAGCGGGCGTATCGCGTTCAGCTGTGTCCCGTTCTTACACCGAAGGCGCCTCTGTTTCCAAAATGACGCGGCGCAAAGTTGCCAAGGCCGCCAAGGAATTGGGCTATAGCCCAAACGCACTGGCCTCATCGTTGACAACAGGGCGAACCAAGCTGATCGGGCTGGTTTCCAACAACTTCCACAACCCGATTTTTTTAGAAGTATTCGATCTGTTCACCAAGGGTTTGCAGGAACGTGGATTGCGACCTTTGTTGGTGAATTTAACCGATGAGGTTGATCCCGAAAATTCGGTGCGCATGTTGCGGGCCTATTCGGTTGATGCCGTTATCGTGGCCTCATCCACCTTACCCGAAAGCTTTGCCGAGGGGTTTCATACAGCTGGCGTGCCTGTCGTGCATTCCTTTGGTCGCCACGTGGCCAACCCCAAGGTAAATGTTCTTGGCATTGATAATATTGAGGCAGGGCGCTTGGCGGCACAAACCCTAATTGCTCGCGGCTATACGCGCGTTGGCTTTATGGGTGGTCCTAAATCGGCGACCTCGACCCAGGATCGATACAAAGGGTTTTTGGATGAAATGAGCCTGCATACTGGCGTTGAACTGACGGCCAGTTTTGCCGACGGTTATTCGTTTGAAGCAGGTCGTGCAGAGATGCAAAAAATCCTAAAAGGCACCCCGTCAGAGGCCTATTTTTGCGGGGATGATGTTTTGTCCATTGGCGCCTTGTCGGCCATTCAATCCGCGGGCCAATCGGTGCCAAACGACATCGGGCTGTTGGGTTTGAACGACATGGAAATGGCCGGATGGGCCAACATCAACCTGACCACCATTCAAAACCCGATCAAAGACATTGTTGCCTCGTCCATCGAATTGGTCACCGCAATGCTGAAAGATGATCAGCACGCACCAGAAGCACGCTTGTTTGCAGGCCACGTCGTCGAGCGCGGCACGTTGCGAGCGCTGAAATAACCCTGCCTAACTAAGTGAACTGCAGCCGGTTGCGTCTGAATGCGAAATGCAACTCAATTAGACTTTACCGACCTTGGGAACTGCCCAATACAGAACTGCCGTCATTCCAATATACGTTAAAATGATCGTCGGCACGGTTGTATTAAACGCAAGATTCAAGACCGGTAGGCCGAACAAATCACGAAATGAGACCGTTGCGATCGACAGCATGAAAACGATGCCATAAGCGAACACAGCTATGATCGCTCCACGGATCTTCGTCGTGCGGACAACCCCAGCATTCGCCTCGGCGCGGAAGTAATAGATTAATGCCGCAACAATAAAGACGGCTTCGATAAGAATCGCGAGATAGGCGTTTTTCGCATAAAGCCCTAGGCCAACCGCGAACGTGTTTGCACCAAACAAATGGTGCCCGTGGCCCGAAAAGAAATCCAGTACAACATGAGAGACAAATATGGCCACCGCAACCAAACCAATTGTTGTGCTTTTGAACAAAAACTTACCAATAAGAAACACAACGACAGCCCAGATAAACTGCGGAAGAAGGTGGTGACTGTACATCATCGATACTGTCATATTGGCAACCGTCGCATCAAAAACATCGACAGGTCCTGTTGGCTCCAACCCCAGATAGTGGAAAATGAACCAACAGATATCTTGAAATTGCGAAACGGCCAAAAAGAACAAAAGCGTACCTTTGGGGAATTTCTGATGTGCAATCAGCGCGGTTGCATAGTGTCCTGCTATCATTTTGTTTTGCCCTTAGATTTTAACCGGTGACAATCACCGGCCTAGAAAGGTGAATGATGTTCTGTTAGAATTACGTAACTAAAGGTACGTTAAGCGTCAGTCAATCTTTAAATACCAGAGAGTACGAATATGTCAGCACAAGATGACAAACCTAAACGGGGACGGCCCCAAACTTTGGACCGCGACACGGTCTTGAAAACAGCCTTGATGAGCTATTGGACAGAAGGACCAACCCGAGTCGCGATCAGTAGTATCTGCCAGATGGCGAATGTTTCCAAACCCGGCCTCTATCGTGAATTTGGAAGTGACGATGGCCTAAAAAACGCGGTGCTCGACCTTTATCGCGAAATGGTCCTTGCGCCATTTTATGACATTTTGACCAGTAACGAGAGCTTCGACCAACAGGTCGAGGCACTAATCTCGTTTACAATCCAAGACCGCCACCCACTTGGTATCCCCAGTGGGTGCCTTCAAGTGGCAATGCGCGCCCACAAAGAGGAACTTGGTGAAATCACGCGAGGCAAGGTTGAAGTCCTGCGACGTGAAACACTTTTGAATTACGAACGATGGATCGAGCGTGCGAAATCACGCGGGGAATTTAAGGCCAGCATTTCATCCGAAGCGGCAGCCCATTTTTGCGATGCACAAAACAATGGCGCCATGCGTATGCAAAATGAAGGTGTTCCGAATGAGGTTATTAGAAAGACATTGAAACTTGCATTTTCTGTCATGGTTTGAAAATCAAATGCACTTGTCAGCGTGCTTAAACTGAAGGGCAGTATTGCCCGCAATGCCGACCTTGGACTTACATTCTGCGCTCAGTCGCAACCGATCCCTGAATTCAACCAATCACGCAGACATTTGTTGGTTTGTTCTGGCTGTTCCAGCGTTGGCAAATGCCCTGCACCAGCGATGACCTTTAGAACAGACCCATCAATAAGATCATGCATCAATTCGTGACGTTCGATGGGGCATAGGCTGTCTTCGCGACCACACAAAATCAACGTTGGAATTTTGACGCCCCGAAGTGTCTCTGTTTGATCCGGGCGGTTTTGGATGGCGTTTGACTGATCCTCAAAAACTGTAGGCCCCAGATCATTTGCCATTTCCATGCACAGTTCTAGCAGTTGCAGCTTCCCAGGCCCATCGGCCAGATAATTTGGTTTCATTTCATCGCGCATCACGGCGGCCATTTGGCCATTACGAACTTGAGAAACTTGGGCTTCTCGCATCTCAGCCTTATCTGCAGGATCGGCCAATGGATTGGTATCCAACAGTGCCAATCGCGTAACTCTTTCAGGGGCAAGCCGCATGATTTCCATGGCAACAATCCCCCCCATGGAAAGCCCAGCCAACGCAAATTGCGATGGCGCCACGTCAAGAACCATTTTAGCCAATGCCCTCATTGAATTGGCCCCGCGCAACGGCACAAATATCGTTGGACGCTCTGCGGAAAACGCATTTATTTGCGGTGTATACAGACGGGCATCGCACATCATGCCCGGCAACAACAAAAGCGGTTCTTTCATCGCGTGCCTCTTAGTTTTCTGATTGAAGCAGGATTTGCTTCCATTTTGCGATCTCATCAAACAGCGTCGTTTCACGACACTCCGCACAGATCATCCCCGAACATTTCAAGATGCTATCAGGCGGGTCGGAATACTGCGGGGCAAAACCTTTCAAAAGAACACTCCTTAGCATGGAATAAAACAGACGGTCATTGCACAGTGTCTGCCAAAAAATGCCCGTTTTTGCAAACGAATGCAATGGGTACACATTTGGGAAATTTCAGCCGTTGCACAGGCTAACTATAGCCAGTCTCAGCGGGGCCTTAGTGTTCTAAATCCAAAACAAGGATGCCGTCTATGCCACCGATCGCACATTGAACCAATTGCGCACCCAATGCCTTGTGTTCGGGGTGTTCAGCATAGGTTTTCAGGTCTGCCCAACTGTCAAAATCAATAACAAAGCCATGCTTATACCCGCGCTCGATTTGTTCGGGGCTACTGGAACGCCCACCCGTAAACCCATGCGCACCCGATAGCTTTTCAACCAACGCTGCCAATTCGGCATAAATAGCAGCGATCTTTTCCTCGGTGGTATCTGCATTGAATTTGGTCAAAACGATGTGGCGGATCATGTAAGCGGCTTTCTTGATTTCCCGCCACACTAAACAGATTTCGACATGAAAAACACCCGCTGCATCATCGATACAACGGGTGTTTAAGCATTAATTCAACTTCGGTAGATTACCGAAACATGGGTGGGCGTGCGTCTAGCCATTCACCACGGGCTTTGCCGCTTTCAGCCACCGCAAATACCGCCGACATTGACCGCAAGCCGTCTTCGGCGCGCGGGTAAAGGTTCGCGGCTGGATCCATTGCGCGACCCTCTTTTTGCGCGTTGATCGCCTCGGCCAAATCCGAATAGATGTTGGCGAATGCCAAGGGCATACCTTCGGCGTGACCAACAGTTACACGCGATGTGCGGTCGGCCTCGGGTGACAGGTTGCCTTCGCCACGTTCAATGACTTGCAAGCGTTGACCAAGTGGCATGTAGTACAGCTGATTTGGTTGTTCTTGTGACCAGCGCAGACCACCGGTTTCGCCAAACACCTGAATGGTCAAACCATGCTGACGGCCAATGGCAATTGAGCTGGTCCAAAGACGACCAACAGTGCCGCCATCCATGCGGAAATTAACCATGGCGTCGTCTTCTAGAACGCGAACGTCCAGACAGGAAACGCAATCCGCAGAAAGTTCAGTTACCTCTTGGCCTGTTACAAATGAGGCCATGTGCATCGCGTGAATACCGCAATCTGCAAACTGTGCTGAAACGCCTGCCTGTGCAGGATCATACCGCCAACGCACCCGTGGATTGTCAGCGTCGGCCGCATCCGCGTGGTGCCCGTGGGAAAATTCCGCCTTCACAAGGCGCACTTTGCCAATGTCACCGCGTGCCACCATGGCCCGCATGTGGCGCACCAAGGAATAGCCCGTATAGCCATAATTCACGGCGCAAATTTTGCCCGTGGCCTTAGCAATCTTAACAATGGCTTCGCCTTCTTCCACGGTCATGGTCATGGGCTTTTCGCACAGAACGTTAAAACCACCCTCAAGGAAGGATTTAGTGATTTCAAAGTGCGTGGAATTTGGTGTCGCAACTGTAACCAGATCAACGGGGTCTTGGCGTGATTTCTCACCTGCCAACATTTCAGTCCAATCGCCATAAGAACGATCCGCCGCAAGGCCCAAACGTTGACCATATTCACGGCCCGCATCGGGACGGTGATCCAGTGCGCCTGCGGTAAATTCGAACAATCCATCAAGGCCGGAACCAAGGCGGTGTGCGGGTCCAATTTGGCTGCCTTCGCCGCCGCCGATCATTCCCCATTTCAATTTTGTCATGTCTTTATTCCTTAGAAACCGATGGATTGCAGGTATTCGCGGTTTGCGCGCGCATCTTCTAGCGGTGTGCCCGGCATGGAAGGATCGCAATCCTGTTCCACAGTACACCAGCCCGTGAAACCTGCATCAACAAGACGTTTGTGCACGGCTGGGAAATCAACGTCGCCTTGACCCAAGTTACAGAAAATTCCTTGGCCACAGGCCTTATAAAAATCAGTACGGTTGGCGACCACATCGGCCTTCACCACAGGATCAATGTCCTTGAAGTGCATGTATGAAATGCGGCTCATGTAGCGATCCATAAAGGCAACCGGATCAAAACCAGCATAAGAATGGTGGCCCGTGTCAAAACAGATTTTCAGGATGCTTTCGTCAACTTCGGACAGCAAGCGTTCCAATTCTGGTTCAAAATCCATAAAGCCGGCCGCGTGGGCGTGAATGCCAACGGTCAAACCAAATTCCTCAGAACCCATCTTGACTATGGTCGCAATACG